>Ga0209066_10001655_pt1 | contig 28976 bp, 28 predicted proteins | sample All_14_2_FD_187198 | JGI IMG/M metagenome (GOLD analysis project Ga0209066, IMG submission 187198) | Freshwater microbial communities in response to fracking from Pennsylvania, USA - Allegheny Zone_MetaG_DW_15 (SPAdes) (version 2) ...
GCGTCGGCCATGAGCCGTGATCGTTCGCAGATCAGTCCGAGGCCGGTCTCGTCGTCGAACACACCCGCGAACGCGAGGGCGGCGTACTCGCCCAGGCTGTGACCTGCCACGACCGCCGGAGAAACGCCGGCATCGGCGACGGCGCGCGCCCAGAGGAGGTCGACGATGTAGAGCAACGGTTGCGCGGCACGCGTATCCGCAAGCGCAGCATCCGGACCCTCTGTCGCGATCGAGCCGAGCGGGAGCCCGGTGAGCGTTTCCGCTCGCGCGAGAAGCCGCGCGACAGCCTCAGGGTCGGGCAGCCGGTCGAGCATACCGACCCGCTGCGAGCCCTGTCCGGGGAAGACGAACGCCGCACGCCTCGACATCGTCACGCGTCCAGTGCCGAGGACATACGGCGCATGATCGCCTCGGCATCGCGGATGAGCTCATCGACGATAGCGGCGGCCGGCTCGATGCGGCAGACCATCGCCGCCGACTGACCGGCCATCAGGCTGCCCATATCGGTGTCGCCCTGTCGCATCGCGAGCGCGAGCTTGCCGGCGCCCAGCGCTTCGATCTCCTCGACCTTGTTCTCGCGGTCGAGCTCCATGATCTGCCGGGCGAGCTTGTTCTTGAGTACCCGCACCGGGTGTCCGGTGGAGCGACCCGTCACGACCGTATCACGGTCTTTGGCCTTGAGCACCTGCTCCTTGATGGCCGGATGGATCGTGCACTCCTCGGCGCACATGAACCTGGTGCCCAGCTGTACTCCTTCAGCACCAAGGGCGAACGCGGCTGCCACTCCACGGCCATCGGCGATACCGCCGGCCGCGACCACCGGGACGTCGACCGCGTCGACCAACTGCGGGATCAGCACCATGGTGGTGAGCTCGCCGATGTGTCCGCCTGCCTCCATGCCTTCACCGATGATCGCGTCTGCCCCGATCGACTCCATGCGCTTGGCCAGGGCGACCGACGGGACGATGGGGATCACCTTGATGCCCGCGCCCTTGAGGCCCGCCATGTACTTGCCGGGGTTTCCCGCTCCGGTGGTCACCATCGGCACGCGCTCATCGATGACCATCTGCACGATGTCATCGATGTGCGGGGTGAGAAGCATCAGGTTGACGCCGAAGGGACGATCGGTGAGCGACTTGGCGAGCCGGATCTGCTCGCGGAGGAGGTCCGTCGGCATGTGCCCCGCACCGATGACGCCGATGCCGCCAGCGTTGCCCACCGCCGCGGAGAGCTCGGCAGTGGCGGTCCAGGCCATGCCGCCCTGGATGATGGGATGCTCGATGCCGAGCAGCTTGGTCAAGCGTGTCGTGAGTGTCATTCGTCGGGCCCCTTTGTCCAGCGGACGACCGCAGCGCCCCACGTGAGCCCCGCGCCGAATCCGACGAGGGCGAGCACGTCTCCGGGATGCAAGTGGTGGTCAGTATACAGGTCGTGCAGCGCGAGCGGAATCGAGCCGGCAGAGGTGTTGCCGAGGAGCTCGACATTGGAGAACACGCGGTCGGGGTCGATCCCCAGGCGCGGCGCCACCGCATCGAGGATGCGCTGGTTGGCCTGGTGCGGCACCAGCCAGGTGAGGTCCTCTACGCTGAGGCCGGACAGGTCGAGCGCACGTCTCGTGGTCTCCGGGATGATCCTGACGGCGAACTTGAAGACCTCGCCCCCCGCCATCTTGAGGTAGTGCTCTCCCGCCGCGACGCGCTCCGGCGTGCATGGAGAAGCAGCGCCGCCCGCCGGGATGGCGAGCACTCCAGCGCCTGAGCCATCGGCGCCCGTGTCGATGCCGAGGATGCCCGGTTCATCAGAGGCCTCGAGGACCACAGCTCCCGCACCGTCGCCGAAGAGAACGCACGTGCGGCGGTCGGTGAAGTCGATGTGCCTCGTGAGGGCGTCGGCGCCGATCACAAGGACACGCCGGGCCCGGCCTGACTCGATCATGCTGGTCCCGTGCTGGAGCGCGAGGATGAAGCTCGTGCACGCCGCCATCACGTCCACCGCGCCACACCGCAGGCCGAGGAGGTCCTGGGTGATCGCGGCGGTCGAGGGCATGATGTGGTCGGGACTGCCGGTACCCACCACGAGGAAGTCGATGTCGGCGGGTTCGAGTCCGGCGTCGGCGAGCGCCGAACGGCCGGCCGCGGCTGCCATATCGCTCGTGGTCTGACCGTCGGCGACGATGCGCCGCTCTCTGATGCCCGTGCGGCTCGCGATCCACTCGTCGGAGGTGTCGACCAGCAGAGAGAGGTCATCGTTGGTCACTACCCGGTCGGGCAGATACGCGCCGATACCGGTGATGGCGGCATGTCTCATGAGAATGGTCGTCCCTTGTCCTGTCTGATCATCGCTCGGTGCGAGATGTTCGTGCAGTGTACCCGTTGGCGGCGTGTGCGCAACGTGGGCACTCCTCAGGCGGCGTCCGTGTCCTGCTCCGTGATGGCGGCGGCGATGGCCGTGGTGAGGCCGCCGCGCACGGCGGTTGCGGTAGTGGCGACGCCGCTGGCGATGGCGCGCGCACTGGAGCTGCCATGACCGATCATGCACACCCCGTTCACGCCGAGGAGAGGCGCCCCGCCGTACACGTCCGGGTCAAGTCGTTCCTTGAGCGCGACGAGCGACGGCTGTACCACCGCGGCTGCAAGCTTGTTGATCGGGGTCGATGTGAGCGCTGCCTTCACCTCTGACAGGAGGTGGCGCGAAAGTCCCTCGAGGACCTTCAGGGTGACGTTCCCGGTGAACCCGTCGGTCACGATGACGTCGACGGCGCCACTGGTGACGTCGCGTCCCTCGACGTTGCCCACGAATCCCGGCAGCCCCTGAGTGAGAAGGACGTACGCTTCCTGCGCAAGCGCGGAGCCCTTCGTCGGCTCCTCGCCGATGTTGAGCAGGCCGACACGCGGAGACACCACGCCGAGCGTGATGCGCGCATACGCGGCGCCCATGTGCGCGAACTGCAGGAGCATCTCGGGCTTGACGTCGGCATTGGCCCCTACGTCGAGGATCACCGTGGGGTGGTCACCAGCGGGTATGACAGCGGCGAGCGCCGGTCGCTGCACACCGCGCAGGCGGCCGACCACAAGCGTGGCGGCAGCCATGCAGGCGCCGGTGTTACCGGCGCTGAAGAACCCGTCGGCACTCCCCTCGCGGACGAGCCGTGCGCCTACCACGATCGAGGAGTCCTTCTTCGTGCGCACCGCGTTGGCGGGGTGCTCGTCCATGGCGATCGCTTCGGTTGCGATCACCGGACTGCAGCGCTCGAGGTGCGCCGCGGCCGCAAGACCGTCCTCGGGCCCGACGAGCAGCACGTGGAGGCCGGGGTCGGCGGCGAGTGCCGCATCCACCCCTGCGACCACCACGTCCGGCGCCCGGTCGCCACCCATCAGATCGACCGCGACGGTCGCCGAGACTTCGCTCACGCTGTGTCCTCTCGAAAGCCTTCTAGAGCCCGATGGCCGCGAACAGCCGCTCGAGGTCGCAGTCGCGCTCGAGCATGGCGCGTATTCTAGCAGCCTTCACAGGGTCGTGAAGATGGACGCGGCCGAGCAGGGCCTCCATGCGTTCAACGGCCGTGAGCGTGTCGGTGTCGACCATGAGCATGGGTACGCCCAGCTCCTCGGCACGTGTGGCCACGAACGGGTCCGGTGGCAGGTTGCCGGTGAGGACCATCGCGCGCGTACTCGTCTCAAGGGCGGCAAGCTGCACGTCGGCACGGTCGCCGCCGGTGATGACGGCCTTGTTTGCCTTGCGCCGGAAGAACCGCAACGCCTTCTCCTGCCCCATGGCGCCGACCATGAACGCTTCGACCGTGTCGTCGAGCCGGTCCTCGGCGGTGATCACGACCGCGTCGAGCGCCTCCACGATCTCACGGATCGTCACGGAGCCGAGCGCCGGGTCGAACGGGATCGCGCCGAGTGTGGGTATCCCGCGGGACTCGAGGAACGGGAGGATGCGCTCCCGGGCGACCGGCAACCGCGACTCGTGGATGCCGTTGAGCAGGAGCCCGGCGAGGTCGCCACCGAGTTGCCGCGACACCGCCAGCGCGTCTTCCGGCAGGTCCGTGGGGCGCGGACGGTCGATCAGGAGCACCTTGGCTTCGAACAGCTGCACCACATCGGTGAGCGACAGGCCCACGCAGGCGCCCTGGAATGGCTCGGTGGGCCCCTCGATGATCATCACGTCTCGACGCTGCGCACACCGCGTCCAGGCGTCGAGAACGCGCGGTGTCTCATCGAACAGCCCGCCTGAGAGCACACGCTCGATCAATCCTTGCGTGCGCACCACCGGACACACGTCGGCCACCTCCGACGGACGCGGCAGCGTGCGGTTGACATACAGCGCGTCCTCATCGGTGGTGAGACCGTCTGCCACGACCGGCATGGAGCCGTACGGCTTGAAGTAGCCCACATCCATACCGCGATCGGTGAGGATGCTGGCAAGCGCGACGGCCATGCCGCTCTTGCCGGTGTACGGCCTGGTGGATGTGACGATGATGGATCGCACGATCAGCCTCCGATCCCGATGCGGACGTCGGCAGCGATAGCTCCGGCCCCGCGTTCTCCAACGATGAGCGGATTGATGTCAAGCTCTGCGATGTCGTCGAACTCCATCGCCAGCGCTGAGACCCTGCAGATCGCGTCGACGATCGCTTCGATGTCGGCGGGCGGCTCGCCCCGGGCACCACGCAGCAAGGCATGGGCCCGTATCTCGCCGATCATCTCGCGGGCCTCATCCGGTGTGACCGGGCACATGCGGAACGAGACGTCTTTGAGTACTTCGACGTAGATGCCACCGAGGCCGAACATCAGGATCGGACCGAACGACGGGTCGCGGTTCACCCCGATGATCACCTCACGGCCGGGAGGCAACTGCTCCTGCAAGGTCACGCCCCAGATGGTGGCGTCCGGCAGGCGGTGCAGCACACGGCGCATGATCGAGTCGTAGGCCGCTTCGAGGTCGTCAGTGGAGCGGATGTCGAAGACGATGCCGCCGATGTCGGACTTGTGGAGCACATCGGGACTCGCGATCTTCATGACAACGGGAAAGCCGATCGCCGCGGCAAGGTCGTGCGCCTCACGAAGATCGCGCGCCAGACCTGAGGCTGGCGTGCGCAGACCGTAGGCCTCGGCTATACGGGCCGCGGACGACTCGGTGATGAACGTCCGTTTGGCCTCGCGGGCATGATCGATCGCCGAGCGGACCACCGACGTGTCGGCCGCGATCGCGCGGGGCGCCGCTGGCCGGAGCGCCCGGCGGTAGGCGTGTCGCTGCATGGCGCCGAGGGTCACGACCGCACGCTCCGGGAAGGAGAAGTTGGGTACACCGTGCGCGCGCAGCGTCTCCTCAGCGGCCGCCACTGTTGCATCGCCCATGAACACCGCAAGCGTCGTGATGCCGCTGTCCGCGGCCACGCGGGCGATGGCCTCGGCGGTCTCGAGCGGCTGCGTCATCGCCTGAGGCGTGAGGATGACCACCATCGAGCGCACGCCGGGGTCGCGCACGAGGATGCGCGCGGCCTCCTCGAAACGGGCGGCCGGCGCGTCGCCGAGGATGTCGACGGGGTTGTACACGGAGGCGGCCCCCGGCAACACCTCGCGCAGGGCGTTCACGGTGGCGGTCTCGAGGCCCGCGAGCGTCACCCCCTCGCTCGCGCAGGCATCGGTGGCAAGGATCGCCGGACCTCCAGCGTTGGTGAGTATCACCGTGCCGGGTCCGGACGGGAGCGGTTGGCGCGCGAAACCCTCGGCGAGGTCGAAGAGCTGCTCGACCGTCCTCGCCTGGACGGCGCCTGCCTTGCGGAAGGCGGCCTCATACGCCACCCGTGAACCGGCGAGACTGCCGGTGTGTGATGACACCGCCTTGGCGCCGGCGTCGGAACTTCCCGCCGTCAGGGCGATGAACGGCGCACGGGCGGCAAGCCCGCTCACCGCGCGGACGAAGCCAGCGCCATCGGAGACCGCCTCCAGATATGCGACCACGACACCGGTATCGGGGTCGTGCGCCCAGGCGTCGATGAGGTCGACCTCGGAGATGTCGGCCTTGTTGCCGAGGCTCACGAAGTGCGCCAGGCCGATCCCCTCCCCCCGCGCCCAGTCGAGGATGGCGGTGCCGAGCGCGCCGGACTGCGAGAGGAACGAGATGCCGCCCGGCGACGGCATGATTGGGGCGAAGGAGGCGTTGAGCCCGGTGCGGGTCGCGATGAGCCCGAGGCAGTTGGGGCCGAGGATCCGCACGCCTCCAGCACGAGCGGCGGCGAGGAGATCGCGCTCGATGGCCGCCCCCGCGGGACCACTCTCCCTGAAGCCCGCGGAGATGACGACAACCGAGGTCACACCGCGTGCGGCGCACTGCGTGACCGTATCGACGGCCACCGGCGCGGGCACCACGATGACAGCGAGGTCGACCGGGTCGGGGACGTCAGCGATGCTCGCGTACGCGGGGAGGCCGAGGATCTCGCTCGCGTGCGGATTGACCGGATAGATGCCACCCGTGAAGCCGCCGTCGATGAGGTTCGACACCACGGCGCCGCCGACCTTGGCGGGGTCGCGCGAGGCTCCGATGACGGCGACACCCGCTGGAGCGAAGAAGGCCTCCAACACGGTCTGGGCTCCCCCTTCCGCAACGATGCCCTACGCGAAAACGGCGCCCTGGTGGGCGCCGTCATGGCTTACTCGGTGTCGATGATCTCTTTGCCGTCGTAGTAGCCGCAGGAGAGGCATACGTGGTGCGGCAGCTTCGGCTCGTGGCACTGCGGGCACAGCGAGCGCGAGGGGGCCTCGACGTGGTGGGTCGCACGGCGCGCGTCACGGGTCGCGCGGGTGGTCTTTCTCTTGGGTACCGCCATCGGTCGTACTCCCTTCGAGGCGCCGCCTGAGCGGCACTATGATGTCATCGAGCGCAGGCCTGGCCTGGCGCAAGGCGACATGATAGCACACGGCCGAGGGGTCCACACAAGTGTCGTGTGGAGCGCGCTCCTACTCCGTGGGACCGTCGTCACCGAGCAACTCCGCGAGCGCCGAGAAGGGCGACCGCGTCAGGTCGGGCTTGCACGCGCACGGGCCGCTGCTGAGGTCCGCCCCGCACTGCGGACAGATGCCGGGGCAGTCCTCGGCATGCAGAGGAGCGAACGGCAGCTCGAGAGCGAGTGCGGTGAGCAACGCTTCCATGATGTCCACCGAGCCGTCTTCGATGAAGGCGAACTCCTGCTCTTCGGGGAGCTCGACCTCCTGGCCTTCCTGGACGTAGAAGCCCTCGATCTCAGCGGTCACGTCGAGCGGGAACTCACGCAGACAGCGCGAGCAGACGGCCTCGACCGTTACCGTGAGTGTGCCGCCAAGCACGATGCCGGCGCCGGTGGACGTGAGCATGCCGCCGAGGTGCGCGGGACCGAGCGGCTTGAACGACTCGGAGCCCACCTCGAGCAGCGGCAACTCGATCGCGGCATCGATGGGAACGACGCCACCATGCTCCTCAAGGATCGAGCGGACGTCGACACGGTATGACGGAAGCGTGCTCACTGACCGCGCTGGGCGACCTTGCCCTGCAGCCGGTCACGGCTGCGCTGTACGGCGGTCAGCAGCTTGCCAAGGTTGACCTCGAGATTGGCCATCATCTCGTCGGCGTAGTCCTCAGCACCCAGACGTACCTCGCGCTCGCGAGCGCGGGCGTTGTCCAGGATGTCGGCAGCCTGCTGTTCGGCGAGCTTGACGATCTCCTGCTCGGCGGCCATGGCCTCTGCGCGCGCCCGTGCCTCCTCGAGCACCCGGTTGGCTTCCTTCTCCGCCTCTTCAAGCATCTCCTGGCGCTCCTTCACGATCCAGCGCGCCTGCTTGAGCTCGTCGGGGAACTGCGCCCGTATCTCATCGATGAGTTCGTAGATCTTCTCGGGATCCACCATCTTCTGATGCGACAAGGGCACGTTGCGACCGTCGTCCAGAAGTTCCTCGATACGGTCGATGAGCGCCAAGATATCCATACGTACCTCCCTAGAGGGACTGGTGCAACCGCGAGGTCAGCGCCTCGCATACTGCGTCTGGCACGAGCCCAGCCACTGACCCGCCATGGCGGGCTATCTCCTTCACTGCCGAAGAGCTCAAGTACGCGTACTCTGGAACGGACATGATGAACATGGTCTCGACGGCCTTGTCGAGACGATAGTTCAGCTGCGCCATCTGGAACTCCCGCTCGAAGTCCGTGACCGCACGAAGGCCCTTGATGATGACCTTCGCATCCGTCTCCTGGGCGAATTCTACTAGAAGTGAGTCGAATGGGCGTACAACCACGTTGTCAAGATGTGACACCGCGTTCTCGATGAACGAGACGCGCTCCTCCAGACCGAAGAGCGGCCCGCCGCCCTTGTCCGGGCTCAGCGCCACGCCGACGACGACGTCGTCGAAGATGGCGGCGGCTCGCTCGATCACATCCAGGTGACCGTTCGTGACCGGGTCGTAGGTGCCCGGGCAGAGCGCGCGGCTCACTGGACTTCACTCACCCTTCATAGGTCGCATAGGTGACACCGGTGTCTCCGTACCGCTTGACCGTGTGAACCGTGAAGCAGGCCGGAGGGATGCCTCCGCCATCCACACGATGCTCATAGACGACGAGACCCCCCGCCTCGAGCACGCCGCCGTTCGCCAGGCCTTCCAGGACCTGCCACACGTCGGCAGCGTCTATCGTATAGGGCGGGTCGGCAAAGAGCAACGACACGGGCCGGAGTCCTGCCGCTGTGACCAGGCGTGATGCGTCACGTGTCAGGACCTGCCAGTGATCGGAGGCGACGCCGAGCGACTGGAGGTTGGCCGCGATGACCGCTGCCGCGCGGCGGTCGCGCTCCACGAACGTGGCATGGGCCGCGCCCCGGGAGAGCGCCTCTATCCCGAGCGCACCACTCCCGGCGTACAGATCGAGCACGCGTCGCCCCTCGAATCCGCCGATGAGCGAGAACAGGCTCGAGAACACCGCTTCACGCACCCGGTCAGTGGTGGGTCGTGTGTCACGTCCGCCCGGAGCAGCGAGCCGCTGACCCCGGAACGCACCGCCGATCACCCTCATCCGCTGCTCACCCACTCCCAGGTGGCCCCGAGCCGCTTCACCGTGTCTTCGCGAAGCGGCACATGCTGTGGTTGGGTGAGCGCCGGGTCGGCCTCCAGGATCGCGCGCGCGTCTTCGCGCGCCATCTGGAGCAGGTCCATGTCGTTCACGAGGGAGGCGAGCCGCAGCCCCGGGACGCCGCTCTGGCGATCACCGAGCACCTCGCCTTCGCCGCGGAGCCGGAGGTCGAGCTCCGCCAGCTCGAAGCCGTCGTTGGTGGAGACGATGGCGTCCATGCGCGCCCGGCCGTCATCGGTCTTCGGGTCGGCGAAGAGCATGACCAACCCGGGTTCCTCACCCCGTCCGACACGGCCCCGCAACTGATGGAGCTGGGACAGGCCGAATCGGTCGGCGTCCTCGACGATCAGCACGGTCGCGCGCGGCACGTCGACGCCGACTTCGATGACGGTGGTGGCGACGAGTATGTCCGTCTCACCGGCTCGGAACCGCTCCATGGCCTCGGTCTTCGCGGCCGAGGGCATCTGGCCTGTGAGCAGGCCCACACTGAGATCGGGGAAGACCTGTCGTTGCAGGCGGCGAGCCTCCGAGGTGGCGGCCTTCGCCTGCAACGCGTCGCTCTCATCGACGAGGGCGCACACCACGTACGCCTGATGTCCCGAGGCGACCGCGTCGCGTACCTCCTGGTAGGCGTCCGCGCGGCCGCTCATGGGGACCAGGCGTGTCACCACATGGTCGACTCCCCTCCCCTTCGGCCGTGAGCGGAGGTAGGTGGTATCAAGGTCACCGTACAGCGTGAGTGCGAGACTCCTGGGAATGGGTGTGGCGGTCATCACGAGCAGGTCCGGCGAGCCGCCCTTCGAGCGCAACGCCAGGCGCTGCTGGACACCGAAGCGATGCTGCTCATCGACCACCGCGAGCGTCAGACGCCTGTATGCGACATCGGGTTGGATGAGCGCATGCGTGCCGAACGCGACGGTGATCGAGCCGTCGGTGAGTCCGGCGAGCACGCTCCGCCGCTCAGCAGCGGCCGTAGAGCCCGTGAGCAGCGCCCAAGACACGCCAGCCGCGTCGAGCAACGGCCCCACCGCGCGGGCGTACTGAGCGGCAAGCACCTCCGTGGGCGCCATCATAGCGGCCTGCGATGCGCTATCGGCGCATGCGGCCAGCGCGTGCGCGGCGACCACCGTCTTGCCGGTACCCACATCGCCGAGCAGCAGCCGGTTCATCGGGTGCGGCGCGGCCATGTCGCCGAGGATGGAGGTGACCGCCGCGGACTGCTCCGCTGTGAGCGTGAACGGCAGCGCTTCCCGGAGTCGCGACAGTATCGGACCAGCTGTGCAGTGCGCGTGACCGGGCAGGTCCCGGACCTGGCGCTGACGTCGGAGCGCCATTGCCAACTGCACCGCAAGGAGTTCGTCGTAGGCAAGACGACGGCGAGCTCGCAGTGCGTCGTCGGACGTCTGGGGGAAGTGGATGCTCTGGAGCGCGCTTGCGAGCGGATCCAGGGAATGCTGCAGCCGGAGCCGTGCCGGGAGCGGGTCAGGGACGTCTCCGGCTATGCGGAGGGCCTCGGTGACGAGCCGGCGGGTCCAGTTGGTGGACAGTCCCTCAGTGGCGCTGTGCACAGGCAGGATCCGCGCGATGTCCGGCCCGTCGGCCTCCTCATCAAGGCGCTCGACGAACGGGTTCCGCATCTGCTTCAGCCCGTACTCGAAGGCGACTTGCCCCGCGAAGGCCACACGCTCTCCTACCCTGAACCGGCTCGCCATGTACGGCTGGTTGAACCAGACGCCGATGAGCGCACCCGAACCGTCGACGAGCGCGATCTCAGTGATGGACAGCCGCGGTCGCGGGTGCTTCACCTTGATGTCATGCACCCTGCCCACGACGGTGGCCTCCGTGCCAGGCCGGACCGTGCGCATGTCGGCGACGGTGCTGAGATCCAGGTAACGGAATGGGTAGTGCCGCACGAGGTCTCCGACAGTGGTGACGCCGAGTTTGGCGAGCGCCTCACCGCGCTTGTTGTCCACAAGCGGTAGTGCGCTCACAGGGAGGTCACCGCAGGCGAGAGCCCTCGAGCGTGCGGATCCAGCGTGTCCGGTATCGGGCATCGGCACTCAGCTGACGCTGTAGAACGCGGCCCCCACTGCGCGCGGGCCGGCGTAGGCACCGATGACCGCTCCGACGGTGTTGGTCGTGACGAGCTCCCAGGTCACGCCGGTGGCCTCGATCGCCTCCTTGAGCTCGCTGCCCAGTTCCGGTGCCTCGCCCGCGAGGATGCCGACACGCACCGTCTTGCCATCGGCGCCTGCAGCCGCGACTGCGTCGGCGATCTCGAGGATGGCCTTGCGGGTGCCCTTGACCTTCTTGTACGGGGCGATGACGCCATCAGCACCGAACGTCAGCACAGGCTTGATGCTGAGCAGAGACGCCGCGAGCCCCTGGGCCTTGCCGGCGCGGCCACCCTTCACCAGATACTCGAGGGTGTCGAGCGCGAAGAGCGTGGTCGTCACGTCCGCCACGGCGCGCGCCGCGGATTCGACCTCATCGAGGGACGAGCCCGCCGTGCGGGCATCGACGGCTGCGATCAGCGCCAGAGAGAGTCCGACGTTGGTCGTGTGCGTGTCGACCACACGCACGGGGACGTCGACCATGCCCGAGGCCAGGACCGCAGACTCGATCGTGCCGGAAACGGCAGCCGACAGGTGGACCGAGACGATTCCGTCGCATCCGGCCTCGGCAAGCTCCCGGTACACCCGTGCGAAATCCGCGGGCGATGGCTGGGAGGTCTTCGGCAAGGCTGAGGCGGATGACAGCATCTCGTAGAAGCGCGAAGGTGCGACGTCGAGCCAGTCGAGGTAGGTGTCGTCGCCGAAGGTGACCTTCAGCGGCACCATCACGACATCTAGCCCGGCGAGTCGATCGGGGCCCAGGTCACACGTACTGTCACACACGATTCCGATGCGGCCCATGGGCGCCTCCTGACGGTTTGCGGGATCGATCACTCGACGGCGAGAAGCACCGGGTAGACAGGCTGGCCACCACGGTGGCCTTCGACCTCGAGCTTGGGATACGCGGACTGCAGGCGGTCGACGAGCGCGTCGAGCTGATCGTCGGTGAGGTCCTCGCCAGCAAGCACGGTGAGCGTCTCCCCGCCATCGTCTATGACCTTCACGACGTCGAGCGCCACCTGCTCGATGGTTGCGCCGATGACCTCGATCTCGTGATCGACGATACCGATGACCTGCCCCGTCTTGATCGGCCCGGCCTTGCCCGTCGAATCCTTGATGGCTGTGGTGATCTCAGCGGCACGAACCGCGGCGGCGGCCTCGTCCATGGCGGCGGCCACGTCATCGAGAGCGTCTGAGCCGTCGTACGCAAGCAGTGCTGCGAACGCCTGCGGGATGGCAGTGGTGGGCACCACCGCGACAGGCCGGTCAGCCAGCCCGATGACCTGCTGGGCGGCCATGACGATATTGCGGTTGTTCGGGAGGATGACCACGGAGGCCGCATCGACGCGTGAGACAGCCTCAAGCAGCTCGGCGGTGGAGGGGTTCATCGTCTGACCGCCGCTCACCACCACGTCGGCACCGAGGCTCGTGAGGATGTCGCGGAGCCCGTCCCCTGCCGCTACGGCCACGAAACCGACCGGCTTGGCGGGTGCCTTGTCGCGCTTGATGCCCTCGGTGCGATCGGCCGTCTGCCGACGCATGTTGTTCACGTGGACCTCTGACACCTCGCCGAGGCCGGTCGCCCACGAAAGAACGGTCCCTGGCTCGTCGGTATGGACATGGATCTTGTACGTCTCACGATCGCCCACCACGAGCTCTGAGCCGCCCTTCTCGGCGACGTACTCCTCGATGACGCCGCGGTCGACCTCTGCGCCGTGGAGCAGGAATTCCGTACAGTAGAGGTACTCCTCGTCGTTCCAGTCGTCCACCGGGGCGACAGACAGGGGTCCCTCGCCGGTGGAGATGTCGCGTTCACGGAACTCGTGCCCTTCGAGCGCCGCGACGAAACCTTCCATGAGGATCGCAAGGCCGAAGCCTCCGGCATCGACCACGCCGTTCTCCTTCAGCACCGGCAGCAGCTCAGGACCACGCTTGACCGAGTCGTATGCGGCCTGCACCACGATGTCCAGGAAGTCATCGAGCGAGGCTTCGCTGCCCACGGCCGAGCGGGCGGCGATGGCCGCGTCCTTGAGGACCGTGAGCATCGTGCCTTCGACGGGCTTCCGCACGGCCTGGAACGCGACGACCTGGCTGCGCTCGAGTGCGGTCGCGATCGTCTCGGGTGTGAACGCCGTCGCGGTGGAGGCCACCTCGCACAGACCGCGGAGCATCTGCGAAAGGATGACACCGGAGTTGCCGCGGGCGCCCATGAGCGATCCATGGGTGATGGCGGTAGCGATCTCCGGGATGGGCGCGTCGGCGCCGAGACGGTCGAGGTCGGTCATGACGGCGTCCATGGTGAGCGACATGTTCGTACCGGTGTCGCCGTCGGGCACCGGGAACACATTGAGGCGGTTCACCTCTTCGATGCGGTCCTTCAGTGCACGGGCGGCGGCTGCGAACAGGTCCGCTCCACTTGTCTGTGCGTTGGTCGTCATGCGCGCTCCGTCTTCTTCCGGACTTTGATGCCCTGGACGTGCACGCGTACATCCGCGACCTGCACGTCGGCATCGTGTGTCAACGCATAGCGGACACGGTCCGCGAGGTTGCGCGACACCTGGGTCAGGTTCGTTCCGTGCTCGACAACGACGTAGAGGTCGACGATGACGCTCCGTTCGTCGGTGTTGGAGATGATCACGCCCTTGCGCAGCTTGTCGCGCGAAAGCAGCTGCGCCACACCTTCGCGGAGCGAGGGGCTCGCCATGCCGACGACGCCGTAGCATTCGAGCGCGACGAATCCGGCGATATCGCCGAGCACGTCGTTCGCGATGGTCACGGTCCCGCGTAGTTCAGAGGCCATGGAGCACCCTCCTCGACTGGGTCACACGCCCGGGTAGCGGGCGATTGCAGTAGTATAGCGAAAACGCGGCCGCGGTCAGCGTCGGCATATCGATGCGCACAAGGCGCCGCGCGCCATCATGCTTTACCCCCGCAGGCCCCTGTGCTACCATCGCTAAGCTTTGCCGACACTCAGGCGGCCTCGCCGCCTCGAACGAACGAAGGACGGACGACGATGTCGAAGGTTTGCAGCATCTGTGGCAAGCACCCGAGCGCGGGTCGCAACGTCAGCCACTCCCACCGTGTGACCAATCGCATGTTCCACCCCAACGTGCAGAAGGTCTCCGCCGTCGTCGATGGCACGGTCAAGAAGATCAACGTCTGCACCAAGTGCATGAAGGCCGGCAAGATCACCCGCGCCTAGAACGTACGACCGCTCTGATCAGGGGCCCGGTCGGCCCCTCCGCGAAGGATGTCGCCGAGTGCGGCCACCACGGAGGGATCGAACTGGGTCCCTGCTTTGTCGTGCAGTTCCTCCAGCGCAGCCATGCTGCTGAACGCGGTCCGGTACGGCCGCTCGGAGGTCATCGCGACATAGGCGTCCGCGACGGCCAAGATGCGTGCGCCAATGGGGATCGCGTCCCCGCTCATCCCGTGACTGTAGCCGTGACCATCGAACCACTCGTGGTGGTGATACACGATCGGCACGACGTTCCTGAGTGCGGGTGCTTCCGCAAGTATGTCCGCCGCGATCTGCGGGTGGAGCTTGAGCAGCGCACGCTCGATCGTGGTGAGCGGGCGATCGCAATGCGTGATGCCGTCACCCACCGAGGCCATCCCGATGTCGTGCAGCAGTGCGGCGATGCGCAGCGCGTTGCGGTCGTCCTGGTGGAGGTCGAACACCGCACCCAGTGCGTCGGCATACTCGAGGACCCGCTCGGTGCCGCCTCTGGAGTACGGATCCTTGGTCTCCAGTGCGATGGCAAGCGCCTTGAGCGTGTCGAAGTAGATCGAGCGCGTCTCTTCGACCGCACGGGCGTTGCGGAGCGCGGTGGCGGTCTGCTTTGCGAGCAGCGCCACGGTGTCCAGGTGCGTGTCAGTGAACCGCGCAGGGTACGAGCGGCTGCCGACGTTGAGGACCCCGAGGGTGCCGTCGTCGTCGGCGATCGGCACTGAGACCGCCGAGCGCACACCGTGACGCCGTGCGGCAGGGCTCTTGGCGAGCAGGTCCTCCACCAGGAGCGGCTGGCCGGAAGCAAGGACCCAACCCGCGATTCCCTCCCCTTCACCCAGCTCGGTGTCCCGGACGACCTCTTCGGGCAGTCCACGGGAGTATTCGATACGCAGACGACCCGACTGTGGGTCCAGCAGCATCACGCTACCGGTCTGTGCGCCTGTCATCTCCATCGCTCGTGCCAGGGCGGTCTCCACGACCTCGTGCGGATCCAGGATCCGACTGAGCTCCCGCGCGGCGTCCACGAGTCGCCGGGCGGTCATGAGCTCCATGTCCGCGACGTACAGGGCGAGGGTGCCCGCCAGCGAGCCGAGCAGCGCGGCGGTGACCGAGGGCAGCGTACCCGCGTCGGGCTCGACGGCGGCGTGGACATCGATAGCGGCCACGCCCCGGTGGGCGCCTGCCTCGACCGGCAGTGCGAAGCGCCAGGTCGTGGTTGTCTGTCCGCCGACGCGCATGCGCGAGATCGCTCCGTGCGCGGCCCGCCTGTCGCGGTACGCGCACGCGATCGGATCGTCGTCCTCGAAACGGACGGGCTGGCCGTGCGGTGCGAACGGACCGATCGCATCGAGCATGCGCATGGTCGAGGACCGATCGTCGGCAAGCCAGAGATGGGTAGCGGCCACGGTGCCGAGGTCGGCGGCGGCGTCACGCAGGTACGTGAGGACCACCTGTGTCTCGAGCGTGGGTGGCACACGCGCGCCCACCGCAGGCGCAGCGGGACGCTCATCGCGCAGTGGGGTGGGCGCGGTCGAATCGACCACGCGGTGACCCCGGTTCGCGTCGACCCCCATCGCGTCCTCCCGACACACGTTCGTTCGGCACATCATATGTGATGCGCTACACAGGTTATCGGCGGACGGACAGGAGTACTCAAGAGTCAGAGCGAAGAACGAACAGGAGCGCCGAGCCGGCGTGTACCTCGGCGCGAAGAGAGCCGCCTGCCGCCTGGTTGCTCAGCCCGAGCGACGACAGCGCGCCGAGTGGATGCCGTTCGAGCGGCCACTGTACGCCTTCGATCGATACCACCGATCCCTCGGCAACCGTGAAGAGGCTCACGATCGTCCCGGCGGAAACGTCCAGCAGATACCACGGGCGTTGCACCGCGTCGAGGGCGTAGCAGGCGAAACCGGGTTCGCGCGCAACGCCGTGCAGGTCAGCGGAGCGCGTGAGCGTACCAAGCGCCGCCAGCGTGTGGTCGAGCCGCTCGCTGAAGGCGGCGGCGAAGGTGACGTCGCGCGTTCCGGTCTCGCGAGCATACGCCAGAGCGAGATCCAGATCGCTCGCGTCCTTGTCCCGCGGATGGGCGACGATCGCGACGCCCGCCTGTCGCGCCCGGGCGAGGACATCGGGCCGTATCGAGTCGAGATCTCCGACGACCGCATCGGGCATCCGGCCGGACTCGAGGCAGAGCGCAAGTCCGGCGTCAGCCGCTATCACACGGCCTGCGGACGCGATCAGCCGGGGGTAGTGACCCGCACCGTCGGGAGCGGGAGCCGCCCCAACGATCAGCGTGTCGATGTGGACGCTCACGAGCGGTGTCCACCGAAGAGTCGCATCAGTGGCGGCAGCACTGCGAAGGCCACGAACGCGCTCGCGGTCGCGGACACCAGCACGAAGGAGTTGTACAGCCCGGAGTACACCAACGGCGCCTGGCCGGCCTCGATGGCGTAGCTCGAGAAGAACACCAGGCCCGATGTGACATGAGCCGCGTAGCGCCCGATCGCACCGAGTGCGATGCCCGGCAGGGACGCGCGCCAGAACGACGCGGTGAACCGGTCGGCCGCCACAAGCCGGGCGGCGGACGCTGCGAACACGCCGGCGAGGCCGCACAGCCCGTAGGCGACGGGGTAGTCGAGCAGCACCTGCAGCGGGTGGTAGACGTACGGTTCGAGGGCCAGGTCGACCAGGCCGTACAGCGCACCCGCGGTGACACCCACGGCGGGCCCGCGGAGGAGCGCCAACACGAAGATCGGCAGCATGGTGAACGAGAGACTGCCTCCCTGCGGCATCTGCCAGACCCCGATCAACCCCAGGACCGCACTGAGAGCGATCGTGAGACCGATCTCGGCGGCGATACGTACCCGTGAACCCTGCATCACGACAGACCCCTTCCAGGCGACGAGACCGCGCGGAAGCGGCATGCGTGAGAGGGGCGGTGCCGGGATGGCCGGCACTCCGTGGTGCTGCCCCGCATTACCGGAACAGTCATTCGGTCGCGACATGCGTCGCCTCTCAGCCGCCGTGGCAGCTCCCGATACGGTGATTACGACGACCATCGTGCCACATCGGCACACAGCGCGACAAGTCTAGTGCATCTGCCGGAGGTACGGGTACGGGTTCACCGCGGCACCTCCGCCGGGGTGGATCTCGAAGTGCAGGTGCGGTGCGGACGCGGACGCGTTGCCGGTGCTGCCAACGTAGCCGATGACCTGCCCCGCCTTCACACGACCCGACGTGACCTCATAGCCGTTGAGGTGCGCGTAGTAGAACGCCCAACCGTTGTCCGCTGTGAGCCAGATCGTCTTGCCGCCGAGGCTGTTCTCCTTGGAGCGGACCGTGCCGCTCAACACCGCGACGCACGGCGTCCCGGTGGCGGCCATGATGTCGGTGCCCTTGTGGGTGCGTCCGCCGGAACGGGCGGCTCCCCAGGTGTCGTTGTAGTAGTTGGGACCGCGGACGGGGAACACCATGCCGTTGGGGCCGGCCTTGGCCGTGGTGGTGCCGGTCCTCGCCTTCTCAGCCGCGATCGCAGCCTCGAGCTTCTTCTGAAGCTTGGTGTACTCGGCCTGCTGGGCCTTGAGTTCGCGTTCGATTCGCTCGGCTTCCTTCTTGAGCGCGGCGGCTTCCTCGGCCTGGGACTTCTCCAGTGCCTCGAGCTGGGCCTTCTGCGCGGCAAGCTCCTCACGGGCCGACTTCGCCTCGGCGATCAGTCCCGCGTCGGAGTCGTTGATCCGCTGGACGTACTGGAGGCGCGTGAGCATCTCATCGAAGTCCTTGGCTGAGAGCAGGATGGCCATGTAGTCGTACGAGCCGGTCCGGTACATCGCGGCAGCGCGTGCGCTGAGCCTCTGTCCGACCTCGGCGACCTTGCCTTCGGCCTCGCCGATGCCGCGATCCACGTCGGCCATCTCGGCGCGTGTCTTGTCGAGCTCCCAGTACGCCGACGAGTACGCCTCGCCGGCCTTCTGCACCTCGTCCTTGAGCTGCTTGATCTGCTCCTGGAGGCGCTGAACCTCTGTGGGCGCGGCGGCGGTGGCCGCCGGGAAGACGAAGGATGCGGTCATGAGGAGCACGAGAGCGATGGTGATGAAGCGTCTACGCATGCATCAGTCCCTTACCGACAGCGGACACGAACACTTGATCCTAGCACGAGCGTCACGAACGGTACGTCTCGCCGATGGCGCGGTAGATCCCGCGGGCAACTTCATCGGCCCACGCCGGGTCACGGAACCGTGCGGCGTCGCCGGCATCGGCGGTGTCGCCGAGCCGCAGCCGGACACCGGTGCCGCGGAATCCCGCAAGCACCGGATCGTCCGTGGGGGCCGGTGTGTTCACGCGGCCACCGGGCAAACGGAGCGCTGAGGTGACGGCTTTGGCGAACGCATCCGGCGCGCCGGTCGACGGTGCGGACTGTGAGGTGGCCGCACGATACAGGACGGTCACCCCCGAGCCGGAGCCGCGTGCCACGTCAAGTCCGATGAAGACGCTCGCCGTGGACTCGCGCGAGGCGGCGACCCGGTCTCCTCGCGTGGCCTGATCGGTGCTGGACGACCGCGTGAGCACCGCGTCGGCTCCGGACGCCTGCAGGAGCGCTACGAGGCGCCGTGCGATCTCGAGCGTGGGGTCGCCCTCGACGATATCGTCACCAGGCGCGGGGTCGACCATGACGCCGATACCGGCAAGGTCGTACGGAAGCAACACGTCGCCGGAGCCGCTGCCGCCCGGCACGGTGATACGGATCGTGTCACCGAGGTTCACAAGCGTTCCGGGGGCCGGGTACATCTCGAGGACGACCACGCGGGTCTCCTCCGATGAGCTCTCACGCTCCGTGAACTTGAGCCCCGCCGCGGTCAGTTCCGATTTCGCTTCTTCCACAGGCACGCCCACCAGGTCGGGTACCTGCACGGTCTGACTACCGACCGAGACCGTGAGCACGACCTTCGTCCCCGGCGGGACAAGCGCTCCCGCCGCCGGCTCCTGGGCAAGGACACCGCCCTCGGCGACCCCGGGAGATACGAGCGCAGCGCCGATGGCGCCCTCCAGCGACATCGCGGCGAGCGACTCGATGGCGTCGTCCGACTGAACGCCCAGGAGGTCGGGCACGGTCACGAGCTGCGAGCGGTAGACCAGTACGCCCGCGACGATCGCGCCGACCACAAGGGTCACGACGACAACACCCGCGATGATCGCGGTCCTGGGTACGAGCGAACGGCGTGTTCGTGTGGTTGTCTCGGTCACGCAGCGCAGTATAGCAAGTGTCCTGCCGCCCTTGCCCACCGTGCGTGACGGGGGTATCCTGCTGGCTCGTCCCGTGAACCGTTGGATGGAGTCCCCGTGCCCGCATACGATTACCGCTGCCCCGCATGCGATCACGTGTTCGAGGTCGTACGCGCCATCTCCGATCGTACCGACGTGGTGTGCCCGTCGTGCGAAACGCCGGCGAAGCGCCTGTTCTCACCGGTGGGCGTGGTGTTCAAGGGCTCTGGTTTCCACAACACCGACTACCGTCCCCGCCCTAAGAGCGAGGAGTCCTCCCCTGCCGGGAAGGACTCCTGTGGTGGCTCGAGCGACGCATGCAAGACCTGTCCGGCGGCGTCGACAGGAAGCGCCGACTAATCCATCCGCACCCAGAACTTCTCGCTGCCCGCCCGGTGAACGGTCTCCACGAACCGTACGGTCCCGGTGCTGTTCTCCATCGCGATCGAGTGGGTCCGGGATCCCTGGCCGAAGTACTTCACGCCGCGTAGCAGCTCACCGTCGGTGACGCCGGTCGCGATGAAGGCGGCCTCGTCGGTGTTCACCAACGTGTCCATGTCGAGGATCCCGTCGATGTGCGGGGTCCCCATCTCCACCGCACGCGCCTTCTCTTCTTCGTTGCGCCATGCGAACCGGCCCATGAAGCAGCCGCCGATGCATTTCATCGCCGCACACGCGAGCACGCCTTCAGGAGCGGCGCCGATGCCGAGATAGAGGTGTATCCCGGTGCCCTCGATGGCGGTCGCCACCGCACCGAAGACGTCGCCGTCGGAGATCAGGCGGATCCGGGCTCCCGCGGCGCGCACCTCGGCGATGAGGTCCTTGTGGCGCTCGCGCTCGAGGATGCACACGACGATGTCCTCCACGGGACGCTTCAGCGCCTTCGCGACGTTGCGAACGTTCTCGGTGGGGCTCAGGTCGATGTGCACCGCGCTTGCGGCCGCGGGGCCGACCGCGACCTTGTTCATATATGTGTCAGGCGCATGCAGCAGCGATCCTTGCGGTCCGAACGCGAGCACGGCAAGCGAGTTCGACTGTCCGTACGCCGTGAGGTTGGTCCCTTCGAGGGGGTCGACGGCGATGTCGATCGGCTCGCCACCGCACCCGACCTTCTCGCCGATGAAGAGCATCGGCGCTTCGTCGCGCTCGCCTTCGCCGATCACGATCGTTCCATCGATGCCTACGCGGTTGAACGCCTTGCGCATGCCTTCAACGGCCGCGTCGTCGGCAGCGTGCTTGTCGCCCTTCCCCATCCAGCGACCAGCGGCCAGCGCCGCCGCCTCGGTGACTTCAAGCATCTCGACGATACGGGTCGTTTGCATAGCCCCTCCTTCTATTCTGCCGCCTACGAGCCGTCACGCCGTAGCGCGGCGACGAAGTGCCCGTCCGGGCCTTGCGCCGACGACCACGACTGGAACACACCGTCCTGCGTGAGGAACCTCGACCACATGTCCGGGACCGTCCCCGCGAGCGGCTCCGGGATGAAACCGGCGCCGGCACTGCTCTCGAGGAACGCGCGCACCACGTCTTCGTTCTCGGCGCGCGCGACGCTGCAGGTAGAGTACACCAACCGGCCCCCCGGCCGAACAACTCCCGCAAGGCCGCTGAGCAGTGTTCGCTGGAGCGCGGCCATACGCGCGATATCCCCGGGTACGATGCGCCAGCGCTTCTCCGGATAGCGCCGAAGCGTGCCGAGGCCCGTGCACGGCGCGTCAAGCAGGACGGTATCGAACCCCGCGGAGCCGAAGTGCGCGGATGCATCTGCGGCGTCGCCGACGGCCACGGTCACCCCCGGCACCCCGGAGCGATCCAGCCGCTCGCGAAGCCGGGCCGCCTTCCCGCTGTGGAGCTCGAGCGCGGTGATCGCGGCAGGCCCGCCGTTTCGCAGCGCGATCGCCTGGAGGCACACGGTCTTGTTGCCGCGTCCGGCACCCGCATCGAGGATCCGTTCCCCGGGCGCGGGCCGTACGGCAGCGGGTGCAAACTGCGCCGCGGCGTCCATGGAAAACCACGGGCCACCGCTTCCGCTGTGAGCGGCGGCAGGGCGCCCGAGGATGAAGCAGTCAGGATCAGGGGGCGACGGCAGAGGCTCTGCAGCGGCGAGTGCGGCGAGGGCAGACTCGCGCGTCGCAGCGAACGGGTCAAGGCGGATGAACGAGGGAGCCGGCTCGGCGGAAGCGAGCAGTGCTTCCCTCCCCGCATCAGGACCGAGCGACGCGAGGTACTCGTCGACCACCCATCGCGGACACCCGCACACGCGCGCGAGGGCATCGAGATCGGTCTCCGGGTCGCCCCAGGGGAATGTGGGGGCGGCGTCGGCGACACGCCGTGCGACCGCGTTCACGAGTCCCGATGCCTGCGGTCTGATCCGGCGCGCGGCGGCCACCGCTTGATCGACCACCGCATACGCGGGTGAGCGCCCGTACAGCAGTTCGTACGCGGCGAGCCGCAACACATCGCGGATTCGCGGTTCGATCTTGCCCCGAGCGAACCGATCGATGGCATCGTCGAGCACGCCCTCAGCGCCAAGGACCCCGTACACAAGGTGCGTGGTGAGCGCGGTGTCCTCGGAGGACAGCTCCGTGCCGCGCAGCTCCGACGTGAGCGCCGCGCCGCTGAACGCCCCGTCCTTCCGGACACGGCCGAGGACCCTCAAGGCGCTCGCTCTGGCGGCAGCGATGGTCACCGCGTGCACCGCCAGCACACATCTTCCGAAAGTCGCGCGCCACGCGCCCAGTCGACACCCGACATGTCGCCCTTGCCCGCCGGCCGGAGCACGTCGAGCCGGAGCCCGCCATCGGAGAACCCGAGCACGGGGGCGCCGTCGACCAGGCAGACGCCGCCCGCGGGATCGGCCGTTCCGGCCGGGGTGGCGCGGACGACGGTGACCTCTCGGTCGCCAAGGCACGCACGGGCTGGAGCGCGACGGGTGGCGGCGCGGATGCGCCGGAACGCCTCGTCCACGGACAGCTCGGGTCTCAGTGCCACGTCGTCCTTGGTGATCTTCGCGGCATACGTGGCATGCGCCGGCTCCTGCTCGGTCCAGGTGACTTCGCCCGACTGGATCCGCTCGAGCACCTCGACGAGGGCCTCGGCGCCTGTGACCGCCATCTCTGCCTCGATTGCATCGGCGTACCTGTCACCGATGACGACTCGAAGCTGCAGTGCGTACGGCCCCGTATCGAGCCCCGCCTCCATGAGCATGATGCTGACCCCGGTCTCCGCGTCACCGGCGAGGATCGACCGCTGGATCGGAGCGGCACCGCGATACGCTGGCAGGAGCGAAGCGTGTACGTTGATGCAGCCGTGCGGGGGGATCTCGAGCACCTCGGCCGGCAGGAGCATCCCGAACGCCGCGACGCAGATCACGTCGGGCGCGGCCGCGGCGATGACACCCGCGGACCCGTCCCGCAGGGACGCGGGCTGGAAGACCGGGATCCCGAGCCTCTCGGCGGACTCCTTCACCGGCGAAGGACGTGCACACGTCCCTCTGCCCGCGATCCTGTCCGGTTGCGTGACGGCAAGCACGACCTCATGTCGTGCTGCGACGGCCTCCAGTGACGGCACGGCGAACGCGGGTGTACCCATGAATACGATGCGCACGTGCCGGCTCCTTGCAGCGGTCAGAGGTTGTTGGCCTCGTTGTATGCCCTGATGATCGACTTCTTCAGATCGGCAGGCGCGCGGTCCAGGATGAGGACGCCATCAAGATGGTCGATCTCGTGCTGCAACACGCGTGCAAGGAGGTCCTCCGCATCGATGGTGATGGGGCGACCCTCGACCGTCGTTCCTTCGCAGACTATGCGGCGGCTGCGTTCGACCGGCACGTTGACTCCGGGCACCGAGAGACATCCCTCCTCATCGATGACCTTCTCCTCGCCGAACTCCGTGATCACCGGGTTGCACAGCGCGGCAAGCCGATCGTCGACATCGAACACGATCACGCGCTTGTCCACGCCGACCTGCGGCGCGGCGAGCCCGATCCCGCTTTCCGCGTACATCGTCTCCGCCATCGCGCGGACGAGCTCCCGCAGTCCCTCATCGGTGCCGGGATCGATCTCATGAGCGCGCCCCTTCAGCACGGGGCTCGGGTGATGCAGTACTTCCATTGTCGACCTTCCGTTCTATGGAGCGCCGTGACCGAAGCCGCGGATCGGTGTGTGACGTATCCGGGCATGCCCGGTACGGGTATTCTACACCGCCGCACCAGAGGTCCTGAAGCCGGATGACGGGTCAGAGCATCCCTGCGGGATCGACGTCGATGGACCGGGTCACCTCGTCGACGCCCGGTGTCGCCGCGTCCACGTGCGCGAGCACCGTGGAGATATCGGCGTCGGCCGGGGCCTTCAGGACAAGGTGCCAGCGCCAACGGTTCTTGAGGCGCGCGATGGGTGCGGGCGACGGCCCGAGGATGCGCCAGCCGTCCGGGAGCTGCTCGGCGAGCGTCTTCGCGAAGCGCGTAGCGGCTTCACGCACGTCGGGCGCCTTCGGCCCGCTGAACCCGACATTGGCAAGATGTACATAGGGCGGATAGCCGATCGACGCCCGTTCGGCGCGTTCGGTATCGAAGAGCAGTGATGGCTCACGTCGCATGACGGCAAGAACCGCCGGATGATCGGCCCAGTAGGTCTGGATGATGACGGTGCCGCCCTTCGGGCCCCTCCCCGCTCGACCGGCCACCTGCTCAAGGAGCTGATAGGTCCGCTCTGCGGCCCGGAAGTCGGGGACGTGCATGCTCGTGTCGGCGCTCAGGACCCCGACGAGGGTCACATCAGGGAAGTCGAGCCCCTTGGCGATCATCTGCGTGCCGAGCAACACCGCGGGTCCTGGGGCGTCGAACCGTGCAAGAACCGTCTCATGGCCGCCTTTACGCGATGTGGTGTCGGCATCCATGCGGATGATCGGCACCCCGGGCACCAGGGACTCGAGCTCCACCTCGGCGCGTTGCGTGCCCGCACCGAACTTGCGCAGGTACGGGCTGTCGCACCTGGGGCAGGTCGCCGGCGCCGTGGCGGTGTGCCCACAGTGATGACACTGCAGCCTCCCGCCATCCTCATGGTAGGTGAGCGAGACGCTGCACGACGGGCACTCGGGCACGAATCCGCACTCCCTGCAGAGCAGGAACGACGCGAAGCCCCGGCGGTTGAGGAACAGGACCGCCTTGTCGCCACGCGCGGTCACCGCCTGCAACTCGGTCCGCAAGCGGTTGGAGAAGATCGACCGGTTCCCGTCGGCGAACTCGGCGCCCATGTCCACGACCTCGACCGGCGGCGGGCTCCCGCCGCCCACACGCTGAGTGAGCGCGACGCGCTCGAATCTCCCCGTCTCCACTGCATACTGCGACTCCATCGAGGGCGTCGCCGATCCCAGCACGAGCGCCCCGCCCCGGATCGTGATGAGCCGCTCGGCCACATCACGGGCGTGATACCGCGGGGTCTGCGCCTGCTTGTAGGACGGCTCGTGCTCTTCATCGATCACGATCAGCGCCAGGTCCCTCACCGGAGCGAAGAGCGCCGATCGCGCGCCGACCACGACGCGCACGCGCCCTTCGAGCGCAAGTTGCCACTGGTCGAACCGCTCCCCCGCGGAGAGCCGGCTGTGGATCACCGCGACATCGTCGCCGAGTCGTGATCGGAACCGTCCGACGGTCTGCGGGGTGAGGGAGATCTCGGGCACCAGGACGATGGCGCCACGGCCTGAAGCCACGACCGCCTCGATGGCCGCCAGGTAGACCTCGGTCTTGCCCGAGCCGGTGATGCCGTCGAGCAGGATCGTTCCACCGGTCTGGACTGCACGTGCGATGCGTTCGACGGCCCGGGACTGTTCCGCGGTGTGGGCGTGCCTGGGGGCGGATGCGCGGCCCGTATCCGGCCTGCGGTAGCGCCGTGCGTCGGTCGTCTGGACCGCGCCGGCGCGCTCGAGCGCCTTGACGGCAGCCGCCGCCCCCGCGATCTCCGCCGCGAGCTCCGGCAGTGTGACGGGACCTTCCGAGAGCGCTTCGAGCACCGCCCGCTGCACGACCGCGTTGGGTCTGGGGGTGAAGGCGGCGTCCTCGATACGCGTGACGATGCGCGTAGATACCGGGGCCGTCTGCCGGCCTTCGTACACCCAGGTTCCGTCTGCGCCGCGCACCACCCGAGGAGCGCCGCCCGGAGGCAGGAAGAGCCTGAGAGCCTCCGAGAGCGGGGCCACGTACTCGTGGGCGATCCACCGGGCGAGGTCGAGTGCGTGTCCGTCGAACAGCGCTGTGCCGAGGACGGCGTCCACGGGGCGGAGCGCACCCGTGTACTCACTGGTGTCGGCAAGCTCCACCACGTAGCCCACGGCACGCCGCGGACCGAACGGTACGGCGACGGGCATCCCGACGCCGATCTCATCGGCGAGATCAGGGGTCACGGCGTAGTCGAACGGCTCGGTGAGCGCCCGGGCGGGAACGTCTAGCACTACGCGCGCGACTGTCATCGGTGTCTCCATGGGTCACAGCATAGCGAAGGCCACCGACATCGTGCCGGTGGCCTTCGGATGCGCGGCTTGGGTGCTACTCGACCGCGGCAAGGAGCGCGTCGACGCGGTCGGTCCGCTCCCAGGTGAACTCCGCCTCTTCACGGCCGAAGTGACCGTACGCGGCGGTCTTGGAGTAGATCGGCCGGCGCAGATCGAGGTCGCGGATGATCGCACCGGGGCGCAGGTCGAAGACCTCGCTCACGGCCTTCTCGATCCGGGCCACAGGTACGCTCTCGGTTCCGAAGGTCTCGACAAGGACCGACATCGGATGCGCGACGCCGATGGCGTAGGCGAGCTGGATCTCGCAACGTTCGGCAAGTCCGGCGGCGACGATGTTCTTGGCCACCCAGCGCGCAGCGTAGGCTGCCGAGCGGTCGACCTTGGTGCAGTCCTTGCCCGAGAAGGCACCACCACCGTGGCGACCCATGCCGCCGTAGGTGTCGACGATGATCTTGCGTCCGGTGAGTCCGGAGTCACCCATCGGGCCACCGATCACGAAACGGCCGGTCGGGTTCACGAGCACGTCGGCGCCCTTGTACTCGATGCCTTCAAGTCCGAGAACGGGGTCGATGATGTGCTCGATGAAGTCGGGCCTCATGAGCGCGTCGATGTCTACGCCATCGGCGTGCTGTGTCGAGATGAGGATCTTGTCGATGGCAACCGGCTTCCCGTCGACATACCGCACGGTCACCTGGGTCTTACCGTCAGGGCGCAGGTAGTCAAGGACCTCGGCCTTACGCACGGCCGTGAGCCGCTCGGCGAGACGGTGAGCGAGGTAGATCGGCATCGGCATGAGCTGGGATGTCTCGTTGCAGGCATAACCGAACATCATGCCCTGGTCACCAGCGCCGATGAGATCGAGCGGGTCGGTCTCACCGCGCTTGGTCTCGAGCGCCTGGTCCACGCCCATGGCGATGTCCGAGCTTTGCTCGTGGATCGCGGTGACCACGCCGCACGTCTCGAAATCGAACCCGTACTTGGCGCGGGTGTAGCCGATCTTCTTGACCGTCTCGCGGACGATCGAGGGGATGTCTACGTACGCGTGTGTCCGGATCTCGCCGGCCACCACGATCAGACCGGTGGTCGTGAGCGTCTCGCAGGCAACGCGGACGTATTCGGGGCTGGCCGCGGAGCCCTTGTCGGTCACATATCCCTCATCGGCAAGTTCGGCCTCACGCGAGATGATCGCGTCGAGTACCGCGTCAGAGATGGCGTCGCACATCTTGTCCGGGTGGCCTTCAGTGACCGACTCCGAGGTGAACAGATACTCTCGCTCCGACATCGGACCTCCTTCATGGTGCCCGCGCCTGCGGGCCTGCCGTTACCATCCGGGCAAAGAAAACGCCCCTGCCCGGACAGACAAGGGACGTGAGCGTTGGCGAGGAGCGCCGCGTTCTTCCCTCATCTTCCAGACGTCGCCGTCTGCCGCAATGTGGCACCGTGCGCACTTTCGCGTCGGTTGCCGGGGCGTCGTAGGGTGCGGTCCCTCGGCCCTCTGCAGCACTCTCGTGCTGCCTCGTGATGAGAACGTGCCGACGATAGCATGGAGGCACGCTCCTGCCAAGCGGAGCGGCAGGCGTTATAGTGGACGCGTTCAGCCCGCTGACCCAGGAGCACACGTGAAGTTCTTCTCGATCGAAAACCTCAACCGCATAGTCGTCTACATCGAGGCCGCGGTGACGGCGCTCCTGGTGCTCCTCGCGGCCCTCGGCGTGGTCGACATCGTCATCAAGATGCTTGAAGTCACCCGTGCCGACGGCTTCATGACGCCTGAAGGCATCACACGCACGATCGACACCGTGCTGATCGTCTTCATCGTCATCGAGCTCATCCGCATCGCCGTGGCGTACATGCAGCACAAGAACGTTATCGGCACCGTGCTTGAGGCGGGTCTTGTCGCTGTGGTGCGGAAGCTCGTCATCTTCGAGAGCACCGACCACATGCTGGAGAAGGCCGTCGCGCTGTCGGTGCTCATACTCGCTGTCGGGATCACCTGGTACCTGCTCCGCAAGGGGCAGCTCTACGACGCCGACAGCCATCACGCCGAGTAATGACCCACCCCGGAAGGAGTGCCGTGTCCGTGTCCCCCCGTGTCCGTTTCGCCCCCAGTCCCACCGGTGCGCTGCATATCGGTGGCGCTCGCACCGCCATCTACAACTGGGCGTTCGCCCGTGCCACAGGCGGGACGTTCGTCCTGCGAATAGACGACACAGACGCCGAACGCTCCACTCCCGAGAACACCGCGCAGATCCTGCGCTCCATGCAGTGGCTGGGCGTCGACTGGGACGAGGGCCCGCAGGTCGGTGGGCCGTACGGACCGTACTTCCAGACGCAGCGCGCTGATCGCTATGCCGACGCTCTCGAGCGGATGAAGGTCAACGGCGCGGCCTATCCGTGCTTCTGTTCGGCCGAGGAGCTTGAGGCCAAGCGCGAGATCGCGCGGGCCGGCGAGGGACCCACCGGCTACGACCGCACCTGCCGGGGGATCGATTCGGCGGACGCCTTCGCCCGCATCGCTGCCGGAGAGCCGCACGTGTGGCGGCTGGCGGTACCCGCGGACCGCGGTGACATCATGGTCGACGACATCGTGCGCGGCGAGACGTCCTTCCCCGCCTCGGCGATGGACGACTTCGTGCTCGTGCGCTCCGACGGAACGCCCACGTACAACTTCGCCACGGTGGTGGACGACGCAGACATGGAGATCACCCACGTGATCCGCGGCGATGACCACCTTTCGAACACCCCGCGCCAGATCCTTGTGTTCGAGG
>Ga0209066_10001657_pt1 | contig 28961 bp, 24 predicted proteins | sample All_14_2_FD_187198 | JGI IMG/M metagenome (GOLD analysis project Ga0209066, IMG submission 187198) | Freshwater microbial communities in response to fracking from Pennsylvania, USA - Allegheny Zone_MetaG_DW_15 (SPAdes) (version 2) ...
AAGGCATTAGAGATAGAAAGTGGCAACACACAGGCACGCTTGACGCTCGACGGTGGGTACGGCACGAATATCTCGGCCACGCGCGTTTCCGTCTTGCCGACATTCGATCGCATCCGGCTCATCGCATCGTCGACCTCGGCCTCCGAAACGTCGACCTGCGAGCGAACCTTGCGGCGGATGATCTTCGCCCAGGCGATCTGCGCCTCGATCTGCTGGGTTGCGATATCGGGGGAAATGCCAACGCTCTCGAGATACTGCTTGAACTGCCCCTGGCCCAGGCCGGCGGCCCGCTCGATCTCGGCATAGCGACCGGAAACCTCCGCAGCCGACGGCTTCACGCCAAGTTTCTTGGCGTTCTGAACCTGCAGGCGCTCGTCGATCATCTGTCGCAGCATCTGCGGTGCCATGCGCTGTCGCAGATCCGGGCTATCCTGGAGTCCCGACGTGCGAATGGCGAACATCACCCGCTGTGAGAGGTCGAAATCGGTGATGGCATCGTCGTTGACGCGGGCCACGACGCGCAGGCCCTGGCTGGGCTTGGGCTGGGCGGCTACGCCCTGAGCAGCCGGCCGTTGGGCAGAGGCAGTGGCGGGCAGCAGCAGGATCGTGAGAACGACGAGGGCGCGGGGGAGAGGCGCGAACATGTCACCGCAGGAGTTTGAGAGGGACCATCATTATATTTCCGCAGCGGTTGAGCTGCAACGCAAGGCATTAGAGATAGAAAGTGGCAACACACAGGCACGCTTGACGCTCGACGGTGGGTACGTTAGCCGAACTCGGCATAGTTGGGGGCAAACAGTTCAGGCATGACGACGGCCCGCCGTCCGATCAGCGTTGCCGGCACCTGGGAACGGGTTTGCTCGGGAGTCGGCTACCATCTCGACAATATGGGGCGCTGGCTGATCGTGCGGGCGCCCGCGATCGGCGCTGCCTATGCCGCGATCCTGGCTCCCGGTGCGCCGCGGCTGGAGCCGCGGCCCGGCTGGCGCTTCGCAGAGGAATACTACGACCAGCGGCGGTGGCTGGCCTGCCGGAGGGGCGCGCTGTGGGAAGCCGCCCGCGAGAAGGACCTGGCGGTGCCGCTCACCGTGCGCTGGCATGGCGGCACGATGGTGGACGTGACACTGGGCAACGACAACAGCCTCTGCCTGTATGTCTGCGGCTCGTTCGAGCCCAACGAGTTCGCCTTCGTCGACCGCGTCCTGAAGCCCGGCATGTCGTTCATCGATGTCGGGGCGAACGACGGCTATTACACGCTCTTCGCCGCTCGTCGGGTCGGTCCGGCGGGCAGGGTGATCGCCGTGGAGCCGAGCTCGCGCGAACGCGCCCATCTGCAGCGCAATCTCGGCCGCAATGGTCTCGAGAATGTTCAGGTGGTGGCTGCTGCGCTGGGCGCCGAGGCCGGCTTCGTCGACCTGCATCTCGCCCATGGCGTGCATGCCGGTCACAACACACTCGGCGATTTCGCCCACGACGACGTGGTGCGGGCGAGCTCGGAACGCGTTCCCCTCGAGACGCTCGATGCGGTGGTGGACAAGCACGGCCTGTCCCAAGTCGACATGGTGAAGATCGACGTCGAGGGTGGCGAGGCCGGAGTCGTCGCAGGGGCGCGGCAGGTCCTGACCACGGCGCGTCCGGTGCTGCTCATGGAGCTGAACGAGCGGGCGTTGCAGGCGCAAGGGCAGAGTGCGGACACGCTGCTGGGCGCGCTTCGCCAGCACCACGACTACCAGATCCTCTCCTTCTGTCCGAACGGCGGCTGGCTCGAGCGCGCGAACGAGGGAACGCCGCTGTCGCCGAACGTGGTGGCAGTACCGGCCGAACGTGCCGAAGATCTGCTCAAGCGGTAGCACGCCGGCTTGGCTGCAGGTCGGGACCCGCCCGTGACGCCGCACGACGTGCGCACCGCCGCGACTGTGATGGAAAGCTGGATGTGCGACCAGGCGCTGCCCCTGTGGGCAACGGCGGGGTTCGACACACAGGCGGGGCGCTTCGAGGAAGGGCTGCAGTTTGAAGGCACCCCCCGCCGGGACGTGCCGATCCGGTTGCTCGTCCAGGCCAGGCAGATTTTCGTCTATTCGCTCGCGGCACGCCGGCGATGGTGTGATGGAGGCGTCGCGCTGGTCGAGCGCACCTTCGCGTCCATGCGGCGGGACTATCACCGCCGCGACGGGCGGGATGGCTGGGTCTTCTCGATCGCGCGGGACGGAACCGTCGCCGATTCCAGGCGCGATCTCTATGCACATTCTTTCGTTCTCCTCGCCGTTGCGGCCCATGTCCAGGCGACCGGGCGGCGGGATGAGCTTCTGCTCGCATACGAGACGCTGGCCTTCCTCGACCGCGAGATGACGGCGCCTCTGGGGGGCGGCTACGTCGAGGCCTTGCCGCAGCGCGACGTTCCACGGCGGCAGAACCCTCACATGCACCTGTTCGAGGCGCTTCTCGCTTTGTGGGAGTGCTCGCAGGACCTCGTGTTTCTCGAGAGGGCAGCCGTCCTGTTCGAGCTTTTCATGTCGAAGTTCTTTCAGGCCGGACCGGGCGTGGTCCTCGAATACTTCGATGAAGCGCTGCGGCCGGCGACTGGCATCGGCGCGATCGTAGAGCCGGGACACCACTTCGAATGGTGCTGGCTGCTGCGTCGCTATGAAGAAGCGACGAAGGAACGTCAGGTCGGGGCAATCGTCGAGCGGCTATACGACAATGCCGGCCGGGCGGGCTTCGACGCCGACGGGCTGATCGTCGACGAAGTGCATCCCGACGGCAGCGTCTTGCGGGCATCCCGCCGTCTCTGGCCGATGACCGAGGCGATCAAGAGCGATCTGGCCGAAGCGCGGCGCGGGCGGACGGGCTCTGCGGACCGGGCCGTCGAGCTGGCGGGAGCCCTGTACCGCCGCTTTATCGCTCCTGCACCGAGCGGCGGATGGATGGACCGACTGGGCCCGGATGGTGCACCGCTCGTCGACTTCATGCCCGCGACGAGCCTCTACCATCTGGCCGGTGCGATCGACGAGCTCTCGTCGTGCGACATCGGTGGGGCCGTTGACGGAGACGGCTAACGACCCTGGTCGCGTTCGGAAACGATGGGATCCCGGACCGGCCACCAGATGTTCAGCGACGGATCGTTCCAGACCAATGTGAACTGGCCCGAGCGATCGTAGTCGGTGGTCTGCTTGTAGTGGAAGATCGCCTGCTCGCTCATCACGACATGACCGTTGCCGAACTTCGGCGGCACCAGCACCTGAAGCCGGTTGCTCTCCGACAGGGTGAACGAGGTCCACCTGCGGTACTGCGCGGATTGCGGATCGTTGTTGATCACGACCATGTAGAAGCTGCCCTGCAGACAGGAAATCAGCTTCCAGGTCTTGTCGTCGCCGTGGATGCCGCGCAGCACGTGCCGGCGCGACACCGAAATGTCGTCCTGGATGAAGTGCTGGTCGATGCCGGCCTCGCGGTAGAGGCGCTCGTTGTAGGTCTCGACATAATGTCCGCGGAAATCCTCGAAGATCGTCGGAGGCTTGATCAGCCGGACGGAGTCGAGGGTCGTCGGAAAGGTCTCCATGAAAATTCCCGTCGCTGTCAGGATTGGGGCAGGGTTTCGAGCTGGCGGTAGACGATCGTCGATCCGGTGAAATCGATTCCTGCCGGCACGTGAAGGAGATGGGATAGCGCGGCCCGAACCTGCGGCTGCTTCTCGGGGGGCACGATGAAGGCCATGAAGCCGGCGCCGCCGGCGCCCAGTAGCTTGCCGCCGAGCGCCCCCGCTGAGAGCGCCGCCGCATAGACATCGTCGATGCTGCCCGTCGTCACGCCGTCCGACAGCTGGCGCTTGAGCTGCCAGGCCTCGTTCAGCAACCGCCCGAAGGACTCCATGTCGCCCGTTCGCAGCTGCTTCGCGGCGGGATCGACCATCGCGTGCATGCGCTGGAGATGGTTGCTCTTGGCACCGAGGTTGGAGACCAGGAGCTTCGCGATCGTCGAGGAGAGTCGGGTCGTCCCGGTGTAGAACAGCAACAGCCAGTCCTCGAGCTTGCGCTGGTTGTGGCCCGACAGGTCGAGCGGAACGACGTCGATGGCGCCGTCGGTTCCGAACCGGATGACGTTAAGGCCACCATACGCGCTGGCCACCTGATCCTGGCATCCGACCGTTTCCTGCAGAATGTCGCGCTCCAGATGGATCGCGGCATTGGCCAGGTCGCGCTTGTTGATCGTCTGGCCGCGCATCGCGTGGAGGACGTTGATCAGCCCGACCGAAAAGGCCGAGCTGGAGCCGATACCCGAACGCGCCGGAAGGTCGCCCTGGTGGTGAATCTCGACGCCGCGCTCGTTGTCGAACTCCATGTACTGCAGCCCGGCCCGGACCGCCGGATGCAGAATCTCGGAGATCGAATTCACAGTCTCGATGTGGGACCAGACCACCCGGTGGCGCGTCGCGAAGAACGGCGGCAGATGACGCCCGACGATGTAGCAGTATCTGTTGATCGCCATCGACAGGACGCTGCCGCCACGTTCGCGGTACCATTCGGGATAGTCGGTGCCGCCGCCGAAGAACGATACGCGGTAAGGCGTTCTCGACATTGCCATCGACATGTTGTCGCTTGCCGGCGGGCGCTTCATCTTCGGATGCTCTGTTCGGGGTCTTCTGACTATCGCGTGAGGAAGCGGTTGCCCTCGATGGCGATGCGCTGGCGCCAATAGTCGAGCAGATCGCGCATCGTCTGCTCGAAGGGAATCTCCGGCCGCCACCCGGTATGCTTCTCGAACTTCGACGTATCCGGGACCTGCAGGTCGGCATCGATGGGACGAAGCCGGTCGGGGTCGACCTCGACCCTGATTTCCGCACGTTTCGGGGACAGCGAGATGAGATGCTCCAGGATGTTGCCGACCGTGCAGGAGTGGGTGCCGCCGATATTGTAATAGGCGCCCGCAACCGGATCCTTCGTCACGAGGAGATAGTAGGCGCGCACTGCATCGCGCACGTCGGCGACGGTGCGCAGCGACTCCAGGTTTCCGACCTTGACCACCGGCGGCACCAAGCCATGCTCGATCATCGCGACCTGCTTGGCGAAGGTCGACTCGGCGAAGACGTCGCCTCGGCGCGGGCCCGTATGGGTGAACATGCGCGTGGTCATGACCTTCATGCCGTAGGCTTCGGCATAGAAGCGACCGACGAGATCCGTGCCGACCTTCGAGATGGCGTAGGGCGAGGCGGGGTGGAAGCTGCATTCCTCGGAGATCGGCAGCTTTTCCTTCGGCACCCGGCCGAAGACCTCGGAGGAGGCGCAGACGTGGATGACCGCTTCGGGGGCCGTCGTGCGCAGTGCATCCAGGACACGCACCGTTCCGAGGATGTTGGTGTCCATCGTGTCGAGCGGCGAGTCGAAGCTGGTGCGCGGAAAGCTCTGGGCGGCCAGATGGAACACGTAGTCCGGTTTGGCGGATTCGACGGCACGCTGGATGGACAGCGTATCCCTCAGGTCACCATAGACCAGCCGGACCCGAGAGCCCGAATTGATCGGCCCGACGATGGCGCTCAGATTGTCGAGGGGGCTGCGCCAGCGCAGAAGCCCGACGATGTCCCAGTCGGTATGCTTGAGGACGTATTCGGCAAGGTGCGAGCCGACCATTCCCGTGATGCCCGTGATCAGGGCGCGCTTGGCCGACATCTTGCAGTGCCTCTCGCTTGGCTTTTGAATTGTCCGAGCGCTCTTGCGCTCCGGTCGGGCCTCAATAGCCCGTCTCGCCCATGAAGGCGACTCCCCGGCACTGGACGGCCGGGCCCGTCACACCGGTTCCCAGGCCACCAGGGAGAAGCACTCGTGAAAGCGGCTGCCGAACTTGAGCCGCTGGACCTTCAGGATCCGAATGGTCCCTGCCTTCTCCAGAGAGCGCAAATGGGGAAGCAGCCCGCTCAGGTATTTGCGCTGCTGATGGTACCGGATGGCCAGCGCGTCGTGCGGGAGGTCGGGATCGTAGAGTTCCAGCATGGGCTCCATGTGAACCACCCGCCGCGGGCGCTTTGCGAGGAGGAAGTCCAGGAAGGGCCGGAACCGGTCACCCACTTGCTCGAGAGCGCACATGGTGAGCACGCTGCTGTTCGGCGCAAATTCGAAGCCGCTGTCGGGCGCGAAGAAGTCGAACCGCTGGCCGGCGATCTTCATGCCGTGCCGCTCGCCCAGCAGATTGGCGAGCGTGACTGCAGCCGGCGCCCAGTCGAGGGCGGTGATGTCGGCCTCAGGGTAGAGCTTCGCATAGGCTGCAACGTTGAAGGCGCTGCCGCTGCCGAATTCGTAGAGATGCGCCGTGCCGGCGAGATAGGTCCGGAAGAGCCAGTCGCGGAAAATCTCGAGGAAGGCCACTTCGAACCGCTCGGTGACGCCTTCGATATAGGCGTCCTGCCAGCGCAGCAGGACGGTGCCTCCCATGAAACGCGGATTGAGCGCCTCGAGCGCGTACCCGGACTTCACGAAATCATCCAGATGATCCTGCCAGGCGTCGCGCCAGATCGAGGCGCGGTGCTCGCCCACGACCGTGAAACCGCGGTCGATATCCTCGGCCACCTTCGTGCGGGCCTCCGTCTGGGCGGCCTCGTCCAGCGGTGAATACAGGAGCGCAGTCTTCTCAAGCAGTGCCTTGGTGCGCTCGTCCAGGGTTCCCGCCGGAAGTCCGACGGCGACTTCGAATTCTTTCTGGCCCAGGCGCTGATGCGGCGACATTCCGATTTTCCCGTCAACTCGATGTGCGGCCGTTCCTTAGCACGTCCGGCGGCCCGGTCGACCGAACTATGCGACAATCTGCCAGACGGCGGCTACGGTCGCCTTGGCAGCACGCGAAGGGAGACTGACGGAAGATGACGATTGCAGTGGCAGGTGCAACGGGGCTGATCGGAAGGCATGTCGTCGAGGCCCTGGCCGCTCCGGGCTCAGAGCCGGTGGTTGCCACCTTCCGCGCCCGCTTGCCCTTTGCCGTCGAAGGTGTCCGGTGGGTCCAATGCGATTTCAACGACCGGAGCCAGGCCTCGCAGGCGTTCGCCGGTTGCGACGCCGTCGTCCTGTGCGCAGGTCGCGTGTCCACGAGCGCGGTGCTGCGGGAGGAGCCGGTGGAATCGGTTCTCGACAACCTGCGCATCGTCACGAATGCCCTGGAGGCCGCGGCGCGAGGCGACGCGCGCCGAGTCGTTCTGGTGAGTTCCTGCACGGGTTATCCGCCGGACACGGAGTTGCTGGACGAGGAACGGTACGAGACCGACAACCCGCCCGGACACTGGTTCGGGGTGGGATGGATGCACCGCTACCTCGAGAAGCAGCTCGAATGGTACGTTCGGACGCTCGGCTGGCTGGACTCGGCCGTCGTCCTGCGACCCACTCTCGTCTACGGCCCCCACGACGACTTCGACCCGAGAACCGGCCACTTTCTGCCATCTCTCGTCCGCCGTGTCGTCGAACGCGCCAGCCCCATCCGACTGGCCGGCGACGGCAGCCAGACGCGAAATCTCATCCATGCCCGGGATCTCGCCGGTGCCGTGAAGGCCGCGCTGTGGGGAGAGCCGGGATTTCGCGCCTTCAACGTCGCGACCGAGGACGAGGTCACGGTCCGCTCGATCCTGGAGGCGCTGATCGAGGCCGACGGCTTCCGGAACGCGGCGATCGAGCTGGAAGGGCAGAACCTGGGCCCCGCAATGCTGCGGGTTTCGGGCCGCCGTTTCAGGGAGGCGACGGGCTGGCGGCCGCAGGTTTCGGTCCAGCAGGGGCTGGCGGAGCTGCTCGTCTGGTACCGGGCAAACCGGCGTGTTGAATAGTTGCAGGTGTATCGCTAGGAGAGGCGGCAGTGTCGGCCGGAATGGCCGACTTTCAGCCTGGGGAATGTAGTTTGATGGACAGCGACGAGCGCTATCGCCGACTTTTCCGGACAGCGCTGACGATCAGGCTGGTCGAAGAGCGCATCATCGAGCTCTACCCGTCCGACAGGATCCAGAGCCCCGTCCATCTGTCGATCGGCCAGGAAGCCGTCGCTGTCGGGGTCTGCGACGCGCTGAACGCCGACGATCTGGTGTTTGCGACGTACCGCTCGCACGGCTTCTACATCGCCAAGGGTGGCGCGCTCGACAAGATGTTCGCCGAGCTCTACGGGCGGATCGGCGGCGTCTCCAAGGGCAAGGCCGGGTCGATGCATCTGTCGGCGCCGGAAGTGGGCCTGATGGGCTCCTCGGCAGTCGTTGCCAGTTCCATTCCCCATGCCGTCGGCGCTGCCTTGTCGTTCAAGCGCCGGGGCAGCTCTCGGGTCGCCGTCGCCGTATTCGGGGACGGGGCGACGGAGGAGGGCGTCTATCACGAGAGCCTCAACTTCGCGGCGCTCATGAAGGTGCCTGTGCTCTTCCTCTGCGAGGACAACGGCCTCGCCGTGCACAGTTTCAAGAACGCCCGGCAGTCATACAATCTGCTCGAACACGCCAGGACCTTCGGCATCGACTGCCGCCGCGTGGACGAGGGCTGGGACATGCTGGCGATCCGTCAGGCCACTCTCGATGCGCTCTCGGTCGTGCGGGCCGGCCGGCCCTTCGTCCTCGAGATCGCCACCGGGCGCTACAAGGAGCATGTCGGCGTCGGCGACGACTTCCATTTCGGCTACCGCAGCGCGACCGACATCGATGCGTGGAAGGCGCGGGATCCGCTGCTGATCGACGAGAAGCTCGTGGCCGAGCTGGCGCCGGAGATCGATCGGGAAATCGCGGCCGCTGCCGCGTTCGCCGAGAACAGCCCGTTCCCAGGGCGCGACGAATTGCTGACCGACATCATCTAGGCAGGGCTTGAGCATGAACGTCTCTATGAAAGAGCGTCCGTCGACACAGACGCGCGTCCTGTCCTATGCCGGCGCGCTGCTGGAGACGATGGATGCGGCGCTGGCCGACCATCCCAACACCTTCATCATGGGGCAGGGGGTCGACGACTTTAAGGGCATTTTCGGCTCGACCACCGGCCTCGCGCAGAAGTACGGTGCCGCGCGGGTGTTCGACGTGCCGCTGATGGAAGAAGGCATGACGGGCGTGGCGATCGGCGCCGCGCTGGTCGGTGACTATCCGATCACGACGCATATCCGGGCCGACTTCTCGTTCCTAGCGATGAACCAGATCGTCAACCTCGCCTCCAAGTACCGCTATATGTTTGGCGGCATCATGTCGTGCCCCATGCTGATCCGGCTGGTCGTCGGGCGCAGCTGGGGGCAGGGAGCCCAGCATTCGCAGAGCCCGCAGGCGACGTTCGCCCACTATCCCGGCCTGACGGTGGTCATGCCGTCGACCAGCCAGGCGATCCTCGACATGTACCCGCAGATCATTGCGCGGCACCCCGGCCCGGTGGTGAGCATCGAGCACAGGCTGCTCTACAATCTGGATTTCTCGGTTTCGGCGGCGGCTCCGTCGAAGCCGATCCCACTCACCAGCTACGTCGCCCGCGAAGGGCGCGACGTGACGGTCGTCGCGACGTCGGTGATGGTGCTGGAGGCCATGCGCGCGGCCCAGTACGTGGCCGAGAAGGCCGGGATCGAAGTCGAGGTCATCGACCTCAATTCCATCAGCCATCCGGACTGGGACCTGGTGATCGACAGCATCCGCAAGACGGGCCGGCTGGTCATCGCCGACACGTCGTGGCTCGAGTACGGCGTCGCGGGAGAGGTCTGCCGGCAGGTGATGCTGCGCGATCCCGCGATGCTGCGTCAGGCACCGGCCATGCTCGGGATGGCCGCTGCTCCCTGTCCGACGGCCAAGAGCCTCGAGGACATCTACTATCCGAGCCAGCACGAGACCGTCGAAGCGATCCTGACCCAGGTTCGCGGCGCCAGTCACGGCGTGGAGCTTCCGGTCGAGCGCTCGATGACCGAAGGCTACAAGCGGTTCAGGGGGCCGTTCTAACGGCGCCCCGGGCTGGCCGGGTCGTTCCTGTACCAGTCCAGCGTTCGCTTCAGGCCCTCCGCCAGGGGCAGTCTCGCCTCGAAGCCGAGCCGCGAACGCGCGAGGCCATCGTCCATCAGGCGCACCGGAACCGTGCTGGGTTTCGAGGCGTCGAACGTCACCTCGGCATCGGCAAAGCCGTCGACCTCGAGCAGCGTTTCGAGGACCTCGCGAACGGTATAGCCCCGGCCGGCGCAGATGTTGACGGCGAGGAAGGGAAGATCGGTCGCGACCGCGGCCAGCGTGCCTTCGACGAAGTCGTCGACGTAAATCAGATCGCGAATGTCCTCGCCGGTCCCCCAGACCTGGAGCGGGGACTGCCGCTCGGCGACCCGCCGCACGAGCGCGGCCGTGAAGTGGCTCACGGCGAAGTCGTACTTGTCGAAGGGGCCGTAGACATTCGAGGGGCGGACGACCACGGTGGGCATTGGCTTCGCGATCTTCTCGGCATAGGTCCGGCACAGGATTTCGGCGTAGCGCTTCATCCAGCCGGCGGGGAAGTAAACCTCCTCCGGATCGCCATCGAACATTTCCGCCTCGGTGACGGGCCGCGCACCGGTCCCCGGATAGGCGGCGCCGCTGGAAATGAAGCAGACCTTCTTCACCTGGGCTTGGTAGGCGGCCTCGAGCAGAAGGCTGTTGATCAGCACGTTGGGCGTGACGTGGACGAGCGGTGTGGTCCGGATGACGCCGGCTCCGGAGGTCTGTGCCGAGCAGATGAAGACGATGTCCATGCCCTCGACGGCGCGGGCGCAATCCTCCGGGCGCCGCAGGTCGGCTTCCACGACCTCGGCGTCGGGGAACGGGATCTGAAGGGGCTTGCGGTGGATCGTCAGTCGAAGCTGCGCGCCGAGGGCGGTCATTTTCAGGGCTAGGTTGGTTCCCAGGAATCCGGCCCCACCGGTGATCAGAACCTTCTTGCCTGCAAACTGCATATCACCCTCGAGACATCGAAAAATCCCTGCTGAACCATGGGATTATGCCCGTCAATCCTATTGCAATGCGAAGTCGGCCGCTCTACCTCTCAGGGCGACTTCCACCGACATATCATCCACGACTTTGGCTGGATTCCACCAAGGTACGGGGACAACGGGGCGCAGCGAATGTCCACGCCACATGCCGACGAAGCCACTGTGCAAGCCATCCCTGGGGCGAAACCGCTGGTCGTCGGCCTGGTCCAGATCAACAATTCGTTCTCCGGGCAGAACTATCTGCCCTATTCGGTCGCCCTGCTGCAGACTTATGTGAAGAAGTTCGCCGCGGAGCCCGAGCGCTACCGTTTTCTGCCGCCGCTGTACAAGCGCGTGCGCATCGCCGATGCCGTCGAAGCCCTCAAGGAGGCAGACGTCGTCGGCTTCAGCACCTATGTGTGGAACGGCCGGATCTCGCTCGAGATCGCCCGGCGCCTGAAGGCGCTGAGGCCCGGCATCGTCATCATCTTCGGCGGCCCGCACGTGCCCGATCAGCCCGAATCCTTCATGCGGGCGAATCGCCAGATCGACCTCGCCGTCCATAACGAGGGCGAGCGGACGTTCCTGAAGTTGCTGGAAACTTTCCACGAGCGCTCGTCCTGGGACACGCTCCCGGGGGTCAGCATGGTCAGGGCCGACGGCAGCTTCGTGCGCACCAAGAACCTCGACCGTGTGCGCGACCTCGACGAAATCCCCTCACCGTTCCTCGAAGGCGCCTTCGACGAGATCATGGCGGCGAACCAGACGGAGAGCTGGATCGGCCTTTGGGAGACCAACCGCGGTTGCCCGTTCCGCTGCACCTTCTGCGACTGGGGGTCGGCCACGGCGGGCAAGGTCACCAAGTTCGGCGAGGAGAGGCTCTATCGCGAAGTCGACTGGTTCGCGGAAAAGAAGATCGAGTACATCTTCTGCTGCGACGCCAACTTCGGCATCCAGAAGCGCGACGTCGACATCGCCAACTACGTCGCCGACGTGAAGAAGACGACCGGCTATCCCGTAGCGCTCTCGGTGCAGAACACCAAGAACGCGACGGAACGCGCCTACGAGACCCAGAAGATCCTGTCCGATGCCGGCCTCAACAAGGGTGTGGCGCTCTCGATGCAGAGCGTCGACATGCCGACGCTCGAGGCGATCAAGCGCGACAACATCTCGCTCGGCACCTACATGGAGCTGCAGCGCCGCTTCACGCGCGACAAGGTCGAGACCTATTCCGACCTGATCCTCGGCCTGCCGGGCGAGACCTACGAATCCTTCGTGCGCGGCGTCGACCAGCTGATGGAGAACGGCCAGCACAACCGCATCCAGTTCAACAACCTGTCGATCCTGCCGAACGCCGAGATGGGCGATCCCGCCTATCAGGCGAAGTACGGCATGGTCACTGTCGAGTCGAAGATCATCAACATCCACGGCGAGCGCATCGAACTCGATGACGACGTGCCGGAAGTGCAGGACCTGGTCATCGCCACCGCGGCCACGCCGCTCGACGACTGGCGGCGCACGCGCATCTTCTGCTGGATGACCGCGCTGCTGCATTTCGACAAGCTGTTCCAGATCCCGCTCATCCTCGCGCACGGCATCTCCGGCATCTCCTATCGCGACATGATCGAGGCCTTCATGGCCGCCGATGAGAAGCGGTTCCCGACCATCGCCGGGATCAATGCCTTCTTCGAGAGCGAGGCGCGGTCGATCCAGCAGGGCGGCGCCGAGTACGTGTTCTCCAAGGAGTATCTCAACATCTTCTGGCCGGCCGACGAGTACATCTTCGTGAAGCTCACGGCCGAGGGCCGCTTCGACGCCTTCTACAGGGAGGCGGGCGAACTCCTGTCCGAGACGGTGCGGGCGCGCAGCGACGGCCTGCCGATCGAGATCGTCGAGGAGGCCGTCAGGCTGAACCACGCGCTGGTTCACCAGCCCTTCGCCAAGGGCGACATCAGGGTGAAGCTCGACTACGACCTGCTGGACTACTGGAACAAGGTGCGCGGCGGCGAACCAGCCCATCTGCGAAAGGCGCCGATTGTCGTGGAGATCGACCGGACGAGCCGGCCCTACGACGACTTCCAGAAATGGTGTCGCGAGATCGTCTGGTGGGGCAACAAGAAGGGCGCCTACCTCTATTCGCCGCGTGCCGTCGAGATCACGCCCGAACTGGCCGGTCACTACTGACCCTGCGCCCGACGCCATGAAGTATCGCACGCTGGGCGAGACCGGAATTCTGGTCTCGGAGGTCGGTTTCGGCGCCTGGGGTATCGGTGGAAGGACTGCCGGCGCCACCTCCTACGGCGATACGGACGACGCTCAGTCCTTGCGGGCACTCCACCGCGCCTTGGATCTGGGCATCACGTTCTTCGATACATCCAGCGCTTACGGGTCGGGGAAAAGCGAAGTGTTGATCGGACGGGCGGTGGCAGGACGGCGCGACGAGGCCGTGATCGCCACCAAGGCGGGCTACGACGATTGGACGAAGCCGCCCGATTTCTCGGCGGCGGCCATCCGTCGCTCGACGGAGCTCAGCCTGAGACGTCTCGGCACGGACTATCTCGACGTTCTGCAGCTGCACAATCCGCCCTCGGAGAGTCTGGCCGCCGCAGAGACGAGGGCGGTGCTCGGCTCGCTGCTGGCCGAGGGGAAGATCCGGTCCTGGGGCGTTTCCGCGAAAAATCCCGCCGGTGCGGTGGAAGCCTTGCGCGTCGCGGGCGCGCCGATCGTACAGGCCAATTTCAACATGATGGACGTTCGCGTCGTCACCGAGGGGCTGCTCGACGAGGTCGCCCGTCGTGGGGCGGCATTCATCGCGCGGACACCGCTCTGCTTCGGTTTCCTCACGGGCACGATCGACCGGACCACGGTCTTCGCCGCCGGAGACCACCGCGCAGCGTGGTCGCGCGCCCAGCTCGACAACTGGATCGACGGCGCCCGCGATCTGATCGCCGCCGCCTCGGCGACCCCGGGGCAGGAGGCGGTCCTGAGTGCGCTGCGTTTCTGTCTGTCGTTCGATCCGGTTTCGAGCGTGATCCCCGGGGTTCTGCATCCGGCCGAGGCCGAGACGAATGCCCTGGCGAGCGAGCAGGGGCCTTTGCCGGCCGAGGTCGTCGAAAAGGTGCTGGCGATCAACGCGACGCGGGATTTCTTCGTTTCGCCGGTGCGCACGTCCTGACGAAGTCGAGCAGGTTGCCGCCGGCGAACCGGTGGCCAGGGATGCCCGCAGCGGCCGCGGCCTGCATGTCGATGTCGCGATCGCCGATCATGAAGGACCCATCCATGTCGACGGGCCACTCGTCCCTGAGCTTCAGGATCATCCCGGGGCCTGGCTTGCGCAGCTCCGAAACCCGCCTGTAGCGCTCGACAACGCCCTCGGGATGGTAGGGACAGTATTCGAAGCGATCGATGTGAGCGCCGACGCCTTGCAGCTCGTGCTGCATCCAGGCGTGGAGCGCGTGGACCTGCTCCTCGCCATAGTGTCCGTGGGCGACGCCGGCCTGGTTGGTGATGACGAACACGTAGTAGCCGGCATCGTTCAGCCAGCGGATGGCCTGCTGCGCGCCGTCGATCCAGCGGACCTGGTCCGGCCGGTGGACGTAGTTGTCGTCGTGATTGATGACGCCGTCGCGGTCGAGGAAGGCCGCCGGCCGGCGGATGAACGCCGGCATGGCCGCCTGTCCGTGGGCGAAGTCGGCGGGGACCCCGATATCGATGAAAGTTCCTTCGGTCGCGAACCCGAGCAGTGCGTCTTCCGAAGCGAGCGAAGGCAGAATGTCGTTCTCGAGCGAGCAGGGAATGCTCCGGATCCTGTCGAGGATGCGGCGCCGCACGAGATATATCCCGGCGTTGATCGGCAGGTCGCTTTCCGCCTTGGGAAGAAAGCTCGAAATCCGGTTTCCCCTGGTCTCGACGCGCCCGTACCGTCCACCTCGGATGCCGCGCGCGAGCGCGAGATGCATCGTCCAGTCGTCCCCCGCGAGTGCGGGGACGAGAGCCAGCCAGTTGAAGCCGAAGAAGGAATCGCCGTTGAACAGAAAGAAGACCGGATCGAGGGCTTGTGCGGCATTGACCAGAGCGCCGGCCGTCCCGGCCGGAGTCGTCTCGACGACCACCTCGATCGACAGTCCGCCGACGACCCTGCCGTCATAGTTCCGGGCGACCTCGTCGGCATTGTGCCCGGCCAGCAGCAACAGCCGCTCGAGACCGAAACGACTGGCCTCGCCGATCAGATAGTCGAGGAATGGGCGGCCGCCGACCGTGAGAAGCGGTTTCGGCGTGCTTTGGGTGAGGGCACCCAGTCGCGTCCCGCGGCCCCCGACCAGGCAGACTGCCTGGCGGACCGTCATGGAGTGTCCCATTTGGCCCGCAGGACGGTGCGCTCGGACAGGTTTTCTCGCGCCAGGCCCCAGTCAGCGTCGTTCGTGACGAAGGAGGTGTCGTTGCGGGCATATCGTGCGGCCTTCGCCACGAAGTTGCGCTCGATCGAGGGCGCCAGAATCTCCTCGAGGCCCCGGACTCGCCTGCGAGGATAGTCGAGCCACACCCGCAGCGACATGGCCAGGTCGCGCCGCTTTTGCCCCATCAGGCGCTGGTCGAGGCGAAGCTGCCAATCCTTCCAGACCGTCATCGTCCGCTGGGCGTGGGTGTTTCCATGGACAACCTTGTAGATGCACTCATCCTGCCAATGGATCTCCGATGCGCCGTGGGCTGCCGCGGCATGCAGTGCGATCGAGTCGGAGTCGAGACAGAGGACGGTGGGGTCCTTCTGGTACCCTCGGATTTCGGCCCATCTTTCGGCGGACATCAGCAGGAAGTCACCGCACGCGTTGGTGTGCAGATCACGCATTTTCCAGTCGATGCTGTGCGTCAAGCGCGCGTGTCGCTGAACGGTGTTGCGCGCGAGAGCCACCAGGAGCTGGTCGTCCGCAAGGTCGAGCCAGCTTTCGTCCGCCATTCGCGCATCGAGGCGGTCGCACCGATAGACGCAGCCACCATCCAGGTTTCGCTGGGCCAGGCGCGAAACCAGTTGCTCGGAATAAAAGGTGTCGAGCGCCTTTGGGGTGACATACCGGCCGCGGGCTCGCCTCATGCCCACATTGGCGGCGTTGTTTACGTGCATGCCTCGCGTCCGCCATCCTTGCGGCCCCTCGTGATGCTTGGCCGGAACGACGATGAATCGGACGGTCACGTGGCCGGCGTCGCCCAGCGAGGCCATCTCCTCCGCAAGGAGGGGGCGGTCCGGTGGGGGGTTCCATTCCACGACAATCACTTCGGAAGGCAGTTCGTGCTGGTCGAGCTGGCGGACGAGAAAGCCCAAGGCATGCTCCAACCGCTTCGCGTAGTTGGGCGTGTAGCCGTCGTTTCGGGCCCAACCGACGATACTGAGATAGGGTGGCGTGATCATACGGGGAGATCCGCTCCAGCCGCACGCGCGGGTGGTGCGAGAACTTGCACAATGTCGTTACCAGAGAGTAACTCGTCGTGAAGGTAAATTGCCGGGTCGGAGTTGCCAGCGACGCTTGCTGAAAAGACTTTGATCATCTGGCGGGCTTGTTATCGATGCGTCGGGATTCCGTCAAATTCCCGCAGTATGCAATCAATCTACAGTAGGCTGGGCAAGTTGCCTTGACGGGGCCACGACGCTCAGTTAGCGGACAGGTTTACGGGCGGATTGCCGGCAATCGGAGCTTTCCGACACCTCTGCGAGTTGCCCCGGGGCGCGGGGCGAGCTCTGGGCCATCTCGGCTGTGTCTGGTCGCCTTACCGTGCGGGAGCAATTGAGTGAGTAATTCAGGGATGTTGGTGCGGCTGTCGGGAAGCCTGCGGGAGACTCTGGGGACACGGCGACGCCAGCCGGCCGACGACTGGGCTCCCGGCGCCAACGGAAGCGAAGCGGAGCATCTCTTTCTGCGTGCTCTGGCACTGTTTCGCATGGGCGATGGTCAGGCTGCGATCAACCTGCTCCGGCAGGCGACGGCGCTTGCGCCGTCCTTCGCGGATGCCGTCGAAGCCGAGGGCGAGGCCCTCGACATGAGCGGTGACAGCACTGCTGCCAGAGCCAGGTACGAGGAAGCGCGCAAGCTCCGGCAAAAGGGCCGCGCGGGTGCGCCCGACCGGCATTTCGTGCTGCGCCAACTCGGATCGCACACAGCCGAAATCGTCTCCTACACGAGGGTCCTGAAGTCCCTCAAGAAGTACGCCCTTCCCAATCTCGCGCGCGGCAATGCCTATCTGGCCGACGGGCAGCCCGAGCTGGCGCTCGCGGACTACGAGCGAACCCTGAAGCTGCATCCCGGCTCCCTGGATGCCCTGGCGCTGAAGGCAGAGGCCCTGTCTGCGCTGGGCAAGTACGCCGCCGCCATCGAGGACCTCGATAAGGTCCTCGCCGCCAATCCGAAATCCGCGGACGCTCTGAGCGCCCGTGGCATCGCGCACATGGCCCTGGGGCATGTCGACCAGGCCAATGAGGACTGGCGTCGGCAACTGGAACTGTTGACCGGTCGTCCGTCGGCGAGCGCCTACGTAGCGCTGCGCCTCGCGGACTATGCACTCGCGCTCCCGAACCTTGAGACGATGGTGCGCAACGACCGGCGCGATTCCTACTGGGAATTGTACCTGCGGACCGCACAGATCAGGCTGGGACAGGCCCCGACTGCGGCGCAGTCCGCCGCCGGCAGCGAATGGGTCGCCTCGTTGCTCGCTTTGCAGGCCGGAGCGGCGTCCCAGGACGAGGTGATGGCCCGCGCCGACAGCGCGGGTCGCCGTGCCGAAGTGCTCTTCCAGCTTGGCGTGGCGCGGCATGCCAGCGATCGGACCGCTGCTCGTGCCTACTGGCAGCAGGTGGTGGATCTCGGACAGCCGACGCTGGTCGAACATGCGGCCGCCCGAAACGAGCTGTCGCGTTCTGCTTCCTGACTGATCGTCCCTCACGCGAGGTCCCATGTTTTCCGTCATTCTGTACGGTCGTAACGACACGCACGGCTACAACCTGCACAAGCGGGCCGCGATCAGCTTCAACGCGCTCGCCGAGGTGATGTCGGATCCGGACGACGAGATCCTGTTCGTCGACTACAACACGCCCGACGATCATCCGACGTTTCCCGAGGCGATCCACGACACGCTGACCGAAAAGGCCAAGAAGGTCCTGCGGGTGCTCAGGATCCGTCCCGAACAGCACGCGCATCTCAAGTCCAAGACCCATCTGGTCGCGCTTGAGGCCCAGTCGCGCAACGTGGCGCTGCGGCGCTCGAATCCCCGGAACCGCTGGATCCTCTACACCAACACGGACATGCTTCTCGTGCCGCGAACGGAGGGGGAGTCGCTCAGCGACATCCTGGGTGCGGTGCCGGACGGCTTCTATCAGATCCCGCGCTTCGAACTGCCGGAGATGCTGTGGGAGGCGGCCTTCGACCGCCGCGACCCGGCCGGCAACCTCGCCAAACTGCGCGACTGGTCGGTGCGCTATCATCTGAACCAGGTCGTCCACAATTTCATGCCGATGAAGTACGACGCACTGGGCGATTTCCAGGCCGCGCTGCGCGAGGACATGTTCGCCATCCACGGCTTCGACGAATCGATGCTGCTGGGCTGGCACTGCGATTCGAACCTGGCCGCGCGTCTGGCTCTGTATCGCGGGCGCGTGGATACGCTGATCGACAAGCTGTTCGGCTATCACTGCGATCACACCCGTGTCGCCGCCGCCAACAACAAGGGGCGGCAAACCCGGATGAACAACCAGAACGACTATATCTGGAACGTGTCCACACCCTATGTGCCGGCGCAGGCCGAAAATTGGGGGTGGCCCGACGTCGAGATCGAGGAGATCAAGCTCGATCGCGACACGTCCTACGAGCGTTTCACGGCGGGTCTCGACGCGGCCCTGAAGCCGGCCACGGCGCCCTACACGGCGACCAGTCTGGAATGGCATCTGTACGAGGATCTGACCTACGATCTCGATCACACGCTGCCCTTCGTGACCGACCAGATGCTGACCTATCCGCGTTCGACGGCGGTCATGGTGGTGGCTGCGCGGCGGACCTTCGTCGAGCGGTTCCTCACGGCCTGGCGGGCGATGGGCTTTACCGGGGCGGTGCTGGTGCCAAACGAATGCGAAGGGCTCCCGACGGATTTGCCGGGACTGGTCAGAGGCACGTTCGAGGAATTGCTGCCGAAAGCCGAGATGTTCATTTTCGAGTTCGGCCTTGCGACCCAGCATGCGGACGAGCCCGTACGGACGGGCCGTATGGCCGGTCCGCTCGATACCAAGCGGCTCAAGACGATCGCGAAGCTCTTCAAGCAGGCTGCTGCGACGGAAGCTGAAACGCGGCCCCCGGGGCGGCGTACGCCGCGGCGCTTCGTGGGCGTGAACGTCATCTACAACAAGTTCTGGCCGCTCTTCACCGACTACGTGGGCGCGAACATCAACCCGTTCTGCAGCCAGGTGCTTGCCGGGCTGCCGCGGGTCGATCCGAGCCTCCGCGGCAAGGTGCTGCGCTTCCGCGGACGTCGCGCGATCTGACCGGGCGCACTGGCCCGTCCCCACATTGGTTCGGCTGCGGTGGCCGTCAGGCGAATCGCGCGATGAGGCGCTGCCAGAAAGAGTCCTTCACCACGCGCTTCTCCTCCCACGCTGCGGTGAACTCGCCATCGTATTGCGGGATGACCGATTCGGGAAAGCGCCGCCCGTCGGTCGGCCTCAGGAGCGGGTCGGCCACCAGATCGCGGTTCATGTATTCGCCGTAGGTCAGGGACCTGCCCTTGACCTCCGGGACGAGCAGGTCGAGCAGCCGGTTCGAAGGTACGAAGGCGTCGAACGGACCGCGGTGCGCCAGGATCAACTCGGCGGCGCAATCCGCCAGCCCGAAGATCTCGAACAGACACGCCGCAACGATCAGGCGTCGCGGATCGGCCGAGGCGACCAAGAGGTCGCGCATGTAGAGTGCATTGGCCTCGAAGACCTGTCCCTGCGTCGACGGGCCGGCCGCCGGCCGGCCATCGTCGAAATAGTTGGCGTAAAGATATGGATAGGGCAGCGCCTTCTTGCTGAGTCGATAGACGTCGAGATCGTAGAGTTCGAAGCCCTGCTCCCGCAGGTATTTGTCGACCTCCCAGTAGATCGGACAGCCGGATATCCTCCTGCTGAAGCGCACCTCGGAGAGAATGCCCTGCACCCCAGGCAGAAGCTCCTCGCCGCCCTGCAGGATCTCGAGTTCGGCGCCTTCGGCGTCGGCCTTGATGAAGTCCACGGAGGAGAGGCCGATCGATGCCAGCGCCGCGGAGAGCGTGCTCGTTTCCAGTGTCTGTTCCGACGATACGATGGCGTTCCGGCCCGCCGTGTGGCGGCCGAAATAGGCGGGATCGGTGCGGTAGAACGAAGAGGACGCCGCATAGTTCGCCACGTACACCGTGCGCCGGCCGCGCTCGCGATCGAGGGCGTAGGGCAGATATCGGGTGCGCGGATCGATGGCCTCGAGGCGCCTGCACTCGTCGGGGTCCAGCTCGAATCCGATGATCCGCAAATCGTCGGCGAAGACCGACCAATAGGGAGCGACGCCGCCGCGGGCGCCGACATCGACGACGGTGAACGGCTGTTGCCGGAAGGCGCCCGCTTTCACGAGGGCGGCGGTCATTTGCGGCGAGTCGTTGATATGGAGACCGGACATGGCGGACCGAGCAGAGAACAGAGGGGAGGGACGACCGTCGTCCCGGCGAACCAGACATGAAAAAGCCCGCGCGTGGCGGGCTTCGTCACTTCGCGGATGGCGAAATCGTGCTCAGCGACCGGAGCCGAGATACAGAAGGTCGGCCACCGTATCGAACTTGTCGGCGGGCAGCGTCCGCCACAGGTCGAGGACGGTCAGGCGCTGGCCGTCGCGCTTGCACCAGTCCGGCGAGATCTCCTTGTACTCCGGCCAGCCGGTCGCGACGATCAGCAGGTCGCTCTCGCGCACCGCGCCCTCGATCGAGGAGGCGCCGACGACCTTGTCGCCCAGCACCGCCAGCGCCGCATCCTGGGCCAGCGGATCGTGGACCGTGACGACATAGCCCGCATCGGCGAGCTTGGCGGCGAGCTTCACGCTGTGGCTTTCCTCGACCACCGGCGTGTGCGGCTTGTAGGAGAGGCCGAGGATGGCGATGCGCGTCCCGGCCTTGGCGAACTTCGAGACGAGGGCGGAAAGGCGCTCGACCTGGAAGTTGTTGATGCGGTCGGTCGCCTCGGCCACGTCCGCGCGCGCGCCGATCTTGCGGGCGAAGGCGGCAAAGGCCACGTTGTCGCGCGGGAAGCAGGGGCCGCCATAGCCCATGGCGCCCTTGAGGTACTTCGCACCGATGCGGGTATCGGCGCCCAGCGCCTTGGTCACGGCATCGACGTCGGCGCCCGGGATCCGGTCGCAGATGTCGGCCAGCATGTTGGCGTAGGAAATCTTGGTGGTGACGTAGGTGTTCACCGAGATCTTGGTGAGCTCGGCATTCACGAAGTTCATGCGCTGCACCGGCGGCTTCTTCTCGCACATCTGCAGATAGATGGTCTGCAGCATGTCGCCGGCCTTGGCGTCGCTCTCGCCGATCAGGATCGAGTCGGGATAGAGCATGTCGCGCACGACGCTGCCCAGCGCGATGAATTCCGGATTGTAGCAGAGCCCGAGGTCGGGACCGACCTTGCGGCCGGAAGCGGCCTCGAGGGCATCCTTGATCTCGGTGCCGGTGGTGCCCGGCATGACCGTGCTGGTGATGACGACCATGTGGTAGCCCTGCTTGTTCCTCAGGGCCTTGCCGAGCGTCTCCATCGCCTGGAGCACGAAACGGTTGGAAAAGAAACCGGTGCTGTCCGACGGCGTCGGGACGATCACGAAGCTGGCGTCGCTCTTCTGGATGGCCTCGTTGGCGTCCATGGTGGCCGAGAGGCGCTGCTTGTTGGCGGCGATCAGTTCGTTGAGCTGCGGCTCGACGATCGGCATCTTGCCGGCGTTCATCGCGTCGACCAGTGTCTTGTTCACATCCAGGCCGATGACGGTGAAGCCGCGGCTGGCGAGGACGGCGGCGAGAGGGGCACCGAGCTTGCCGAGACCGACGACCGAGACGCGAGGCAATGTTCCTGTGGTCATTTCCATGTCCGTTTTGAAGGCCGGTACTGATACTGGCGCTTGCGTCGCGATGCCACCCCGATTTTGCAGGGGGGTGACGGCCAAACACAGCTTGCGCGGTCCGGTCGCAGGGGCGAAATATCGGGTCAAATCAAGCGCCAGGCGCAGGGGATGAGGATGAAAGTGGAGTTTTCGGCCTTTCCGAAGGCCTTTTCCGGCAATGTCGCGGTGTTTGTCGGGGCCGAGAAGCAGCTGCTGGCGACGGCCGAGGCCGTAGATGGAGCGTCCGACGGCGCCGTGACCCGCGCCCTGGAAGCAGGCCGGTTCACGGGGGCCAAAGGCCAGACCCAGACCGTCCTCGGCCACTCCGGCGATATTGCACGCCTGCTGCTTCTGGGTGTGGGCAAGGGACAGGACCTCGATGCGCGTGCGGCCGAGGAACTGGGCGGTGTCGTCGCGGCCGAGGCCAACGCCGCCGGCCACACCGCGGTGACCGTGGTGGTCGATCCGGTCAAGGGCAGCCGCCTGTCGCCGGGCGAGATGGCGGCCCACCTGGCCCTGGGTGTCCGACTGCGCAGCTACCGCTTCGACAAGTACAAGACCAAGGACAAGCCGGAGCAGAAACTGTCGCTGCAGCGGCTCACCGTCGTGCTCGAGGCGCCGGCCGACGCCCGCAAGGCCTACGGCTCGCTGGAGCCGGTGGTCGACGCCGTGTTCCTCACGCGCGACCTGGTGAGCGAGCCGCCGAACGTCCTCTATCCGACGGAGTTCGCCCGCCGCGCCAAGGAACTCACCAAGCTCGGCGTGAAGGTCGAAATCCTGGGTGAAGCCGAGATGAAGAAGCTCGGCATGGAGACCCTGCTGGCCGTCGGGCAGGGCAGCGGGCGCGATTCGCAACTCCTCGTCATGAAATGGATGAACGGGCCGAAGGGCCAGGCTCCGGTCGCCCTGATCGGCAAGGGCGTCTGCTTCGACACCGGCGGCATCTCGCTGAAGCCGGCGGCCGGCATGGAAGACATGAAGTGGGACATGGGCGGCGCCGGCGCCGTCACCGGCGCCATGAAGCTGATCGCCGGCCGCAAGGCGAAGGCGAACGTCGTGGCGGTGTGTGCGCTCGTCGAGAACATGCCCGACGGCAATGCCCAGCGTCCGGGCGACGTCGTGAAGTCGATGTCGGGACAGACGGTCGAGGTCATCAACACCGACGCCGAAGGCCGCCTGATTCTGTGCGACGCCATGTGGTACGCGCAGGAGAAGTTCAAGCCGCAGGCGATGGTCGAGCTTTCGACGCTCACCGGCGCCATCGTCGTGGCGCTCGGCCACGAGCGGGCCGGGCTCTTCTGCAACGACACCGAGCTGTCGAACCGGCTGCGCGCAGCGGGTTCGCAGATCGGCGAAAAGCTGTGGCGCATGCCGCTCGGCCCGAAGTACGACAAGCTGATCGACTCCGAGATCGCCGACATGAAGAACGTCGGCGGCGGGCGCGATGGCGGCTCGATCACGGCGGCCCAGTTCCTGCAGCGCTTCGTGCAGGACGGCGTTGCCTGGGCGCATATCGACATCGCGGGCGTGGCGTGGTCGGGTAAGGGCGACAACATCACGCCAAAGGGGGCCACGGCCTTCGGCGTTCGCCTGCTCGACCGGCTGATCGCCGAGAATTACGAGGGCTGACCGGACCGATGGCGACCGAGGTCAACTTCTATCATCTGACCCGATCGTCGCTGGAAGACACGCTGCCGCGCCTGCTCACGAAGACATTGCAGGCGGGGGAGCGGGCGGTGGTCCTGCTCGGCTCGGCGGAACGGGTGGACGCGTTGAACACGCATCTATGGGTCTACGACCCCGACGGTTTCCTGCCGCATGGGGCCGCACGGGACGGCGAAGCCGACCGACAGCCGGTCTGGCTGACGCATGTCGACGAGAATCCCAACGGCGCCGCTTTCCTCTTCGTTGCCGATCGCGCGAGGTCGGAGAGGGTCGCCGACTACAAGCGCTGCTTCGAACTGTTCGACGGCCGCGACGACAGCGCCGTCGCCGACGCGCGCGAGCGCTGGAAGGCCTACAAGACCGCCGGCCACGCTGTCGCCTACTGGCAGCAGACCGACACCGGTGGCTGGGAGAAGAGGGCCTGAACTAACGGCTGTCGCGCGGCCGCAGATAGGCGCGCCAGGCGGCGGCCAGGCGTTCGCGCAACGGGATCGGCCCTTCCGGCCGGTAGAAGTCCGGCGGATCGGATTCGAAATGCGCCATGTAGCTTTGGTAGTCGCGTGGCCGGGCTCGTCCATCCTGGGCTTGGGCGGCGAGCAGATCGAGACCGCGATCGACGTCGATCACGGGCTTCAGCCGGTCGCGGCAGGCGAGCAGCAGCTCCGCGGCGGCGTCGGGCACGTTCCAGGCCGACAGGATGGCCGCGAGCTTCGCCACCTTCTCGGCGCTCAGCGTCGAGAGCCGCGGGCCGTCGGGACCCAGCAGATCGAGAGCATAGTAGGCCTCGCCCTGGAAAGGACGGCCGGAATGGGTTTCCGCCGGCGTCGGCCAGATGTAGCGGGCGGGCAGGGCGCGCGAGGAATAGTTGCGCACGTCGAGGCGGAAGAGATCGAAGCCATGCCGGCGCATGAACCGGTCTGTATTGTGAAAGGAGTGCTCGTCGGCCGCGCCGTCGCCCACGAAGTTCACCTCCATCTGGACGGCCAGCAGGTTCGCCGGCAGCCGTCCCTCGAAGCTCTGCAGAATCTGCCAGTCGATGCCGTCGGTGTCGATCTTCATGTAGTCGAGGTCCGTCCAGCCGCGCGCCGCCAGAAGGTCGGGCACGACCACGGGCTTCGACGGATCGGCGAGGCCGGTCAGCTCCCAGGCATTGTGCCTGAGCTGCTCCTCGGTGGAGGCGGTCCTGAGCTTTGCGTCGCGGATTTCCCGAGTGCGCATGAAGCTCATGCGATCGCGCATCTTCATGATCAGCGGCGCCGCCGGGCCCGCCGACAGATCGATCGGCTGGTCTGCCCGGGGGCTCACGAAGGCAGCCACGTAGGAGACCTCGGGGTTCGCTTCCTCCGCAGTGAGCCGTTGGCACTCGCTGGCGCTGGCGTCGATGCCCAGCGCTTTCAGCCTGTCGCCGAAGGCGCGCCACTTCGGATCGAGCCCGCCGGAACAACCGATGTCCAGCAGCGCGAACCGCTCCGCCTTCAGCCCTCGGGCGACGAACGCCGGAAACGACATCGCGAAGACGCGCTCAGACCGTTGCCACGGGAGTGGCGGGCGAACCGACCGCGCCGGGCAGACGCAGCGGCGGAGCCGTCAGCAGGAAGCGCGAGCGCTTCCTGTCGCGCAGCCACAGCGCCAGGTCCTTCAGCCACCAGATCTCGCCGAGGTTGAGCCCCAGCTTGAACAGGCAATGGTTATGCAGCGGCAGCGACGGATGCTCGGCGTCTTCGGGGCCGGGTTTCGCCGGCACGGCCTCGACGCCGTAATTGTCGGCGATGAGGGCCGAGATCTGGCTGTCGCTGATCCATTGCAGGAGTCGCTTGTCGCGCCCGTCGAGCACGCAGCACATCGCGTGCGCGCGCGCCGGGTCGACGTTCTTGTTCATCTTCATGATCTCGTCGGTGAACCCGGTGTAGAGCAACAGCATGTCGCCGGGTTCGACCACGACCTTGTCGGCATCGAGCACGCGCTTGAAATCGTCGTAGCTCACGTATTTGTGGTCGCGGCCGTAATGCTTCTCGAGATCGACCAGCACGGCGCGGCCCTGGATCGCCTTCGCGGCCATGTTCTCGACGCCGAGCTTGTGGGCGTACGAGAGATGGCCGCAACCGTCGCGGCCTGCGTCGGGCTGCGGACCGACCACGTCGGAGCCGGCCTTGAAGCCATTGTAGTAAAGCGCTTCGGGCACGCCATCGCCGTCTGCGTCGAAAAGCCCGCCGACATGGGCCAGCGTGTCCCACTGGGTCGAATATTGCAGCGTCAGGATCACCCGGTCGTCGCTCGCCACGTCGACGAATTGCGGGTTGAGGCTGTTGGTCAGGAAGTTGAAGCGCCAGCCGTTCTCGTCGCCCGTGGGAGAGAGGACCGGCGGCAGGCGGCGTGCGTTCAGGACATTGCCGCCCGGAAAATCGAGCGGAAGGCTGAGGCAGAAGGAAAGGCCCTCCTTCACCTCGGCGATGCCCTCGAGCACCTTCTTCGGCGTGATCAGGTTCAGGCGGCCGAGCTGATCGTCCTCGCCCCAGTCGCCCCAGGTGGAACCGTCGGGACGATGCTTCCAGCGCTTCATTTGGTACTCCCTTTTTCGGCGGCGACACTAGCGCACGCGTGCCCGACGCGCCTAGTGTCCCGACATGTCGAACGAATTCCTCAGTCTATCGCGCGACAAGTGGCGCGAGTTGCCCGCGGGAGGTGAAACCCTCGGCCGCACCTATTCGGGCGATCTGCTGTCGCTCGAAGATGCCGCGCTGATGGAGCATTGGCGCCGAATGAACGAGGCGGCGGTCGTCCCGGATGTGCGCGGCTGGTTTCACTGTCTCTATGGCGACGTTTTCGCGGGACGGCGGGTGGTCGAAGTGGGCTCGGGCTTCGGCTTCGACGGCATCAGCTTTCTGGCACGGGGGGCGCACTGGACGTTTTCGGATCTGGTCCTCGACAATCTGAAACTGGTTCGCCGGGTCGTGGAAACGCTGGGGCTTGGCGCGCGCGCGAGCTATTTGCACGTCGAGAACGAGCGATCGTTCGCCGGATTGACGGGCGGACCCTACGATGCCGTCTGGGCGATCGGGTCACTGCATCATGCGCCGTTCGACATTGCCCGAATCGAGACACTCGATCTGCTGCGGCATCTGAAGACCGGAGGGCGCTGGATCGAGCTCACCTATCCGTATGAGCGGTGGCTTCGAGAGGGCTCGCTGCCCTTTACGGAATTCGGCAAGCGCACCGACGGTGAACGCACGCCCTGGGCGGAATGGTACGACCTCGAGAAGGTCAAGCGACGCCTGTTTCCCTCGCGCACAACCACCATTCTGGATTTCACGACGGGCGGTGGCAACTTCGGTTGGGTCGATCTGCGCGTCGACGAACTCAATCCGGATGCGGGGCAGTCGCCCGAGATATCGCTCATGGGATATCCCGCGACCGCGCTCAATCAGTCGTCGCTCAAGGCACTGCCCGGAGAGTGGCGACTCGTCTGCCCTCCCCACATCTGGTGGTACGCGATGTCGATCCGCCTCGATCACGCGATACAGAAACTCGGCTCGTTGCCTTTTCGGGGCCTAAGCTATGCGGTGGACCTCGAAATCGATGTCCAGAGTGGAAGTGTGGGGGTCGTCCTCGCGGATGACGATCCGGATCGCTTCGTGGGACGGGAGCGCATTCTGGACGCGAGGCCGTCGACGCACCGGGTGACCCTTTTGACCTACGAGGCCGCCAAACCCGTTCAGCTGCTGGTCCGCAATACCATTCACGGCGTCGCAAGCCAGGTGCGCATCCGATCGGCATCCCTGCGCTTCGCCGCATAGCTCCTCCACGCAAATCCGGCGCCGTTCGCGCTGCGGATCGCCTATCATGTGCGTTACGAGGTGTTCATGTCCGCTGCTACCGTCACGCCGCTTCAGCATGATTTTCGGGTAATCAGCCTGATCGGGGTCGCCCATGGCGTGAGCCACTACTATCAGCTGGCTTTCGCGACGATGCTCCTGATCGTCCGCCAGGAAGCGGGGTTGAGCTATGCTGATGTCGGCCTGCTGGCCGGCATCTTCTACGGCGTCTCCGGGGTCGCCCAGACGGCGGCGGGCTTCGCGGTGGACCGGTTCGGTGCCCGTCCAATCCTCGCCGGCGGCCTGTTCGTCGTCGGTGTCGGCCTCGCCTGCATTTCGGTCGCACATTCCTTCCTGGGATTCGCCTTCATCGCGGTCATCGCGGGCCTGGGCAATTCGGTCTTCCACCCGGCAGACTTCGCGCTCCTGAATTCCTCGGTGAACACGCATCGGCTGGGCCGCGCCTTCAGCATCCATGGGCTGGGCGGTTCGCTGGGCTGGGCGGCCGCACCGGTCATGTACTTCCTCGACAGTCTGTTCGGCTGGGTGGGGGCCGCCCTGATCGGCGCGCTTCCCGGCCTCGTGCTGTCGGTACTCGTCCTCGCCCATCGCGAGCAGCTTGTCGATCACAGGGTCAAGGTGCGAGCGGCCGCGGCGCAGGACGGCAGCCGGCCGGGGCTGGCGCTGTTCCTGCAGCCGACGCTGCTGTTCTGCCTCGCCTATTTCGCGCTGATCGCCGCCAACACCGTCGGCATCCAGCAGTTCGCCGTGCCGGCCTGGAGCGGCATGTTCGGCGTGACCGAGAACTACGCCGCCTTCTGCCTCATCGTATTCATCGCCGGTTCGGCCGCCGGCATCCTGATCGGCGGCCATTTCGCCGACCGCGTCCGCCGGCACGATCTGGTGGCGGCGTTCGGCCTCCTGGCGGCAGCGGCCTTCACCGTGCCGATTGCGACCCAGACCGTGACGCCGACCCTGTTGCCGGTGCTGCTGGCACTGGCGGGCGCCGCCGGCGGCGTCACAAATCCATCGCGCGACATGATCGTACGCGGCGCGACCCCTCCCGGCGCGTCGGGAAAGGTCTTCGGTTTCGTCTATTCCGGGCTCGACATCGGCTCGTTCGTGGCGCCGCCGCTGTACGGTCTGCTGATGAACGGCGGCCTGCCGGCGGTGATCTTCTGGATCGCCGTCGGGCTCTATACTTTCAATGCCGGCATGGTGATGCTGATCAGGAGCAGCAGCACCAAGCCCGCTTACCCGGCCGCGGCGGAGTAGGGGTCAGGCGGCGGCTTCCAGGGCTTCCTGGGCGGTCAACCAGCGTTTCTCGGCATTCTCGACCTCGCGCTCGAGCCGGGCCTTTTCCTTCTGCAGGTCCGTGACGACGCTGCCGGGCCCCGCATAGATCGCCGGATCGGCGAGCTTGGCCAGCACGCCGTTCAACTGGTCGGTGAGGCGGGCCAGCATC
>Ga0209066_10001659_pt1 | contig 28953 bp, 14 predicted proteins | sample All_14_2_FD_187198 | JGI IMG/M metagenome (GOLD analysis project Ga0209066, IMG submission 187198) | Freshwater microbial communities in response to fracking from Pennsylvania, USA - Allegheny Zone_MetaG_DW_15 (SPAdes) (version 2) ...
TTGCGTGCGCGACCACGAGAAGGGAAATCCGGACGGAACCGCATAATGGCCCATCCCTTAAGCTTCTGGTGTTTGGACTGGCAGGACAAGCCCGCCGCGTCTTCCAGAACCCGGAGCCCGTTCTAAGAGGCCCCCAGAGGACGCTTTCTTTATTCAAGGCGGCGTCACTGCTGTTGATCTGATGGCACCATATCGACTGGCGGCTGTCGAATCCTTTTTTGAAAGATTAGTAAAAGAGGGGTTCTTGTTTGTGAAACATTATTACAATTTATAGAGCGTTGTATTACAAGCGCGATTCAGGATGATCCGCAGACTTATCCACATATTGCGCGCAAGGCCGCGCACAAAAAATACGAAATAATGTTGCTGGATCAGCCCCTTAAAACCCGACAATAAGGAAAGTATAGGATGCTTTAAGCACACGACACGCTTGCAATACCCCGCAAGGCAGCGCATCGATGCCCTCATCAAAACCCAAGCCTTTACCGAGGCTGACACTCTGGCCATTGTAACAATTCAAGCCTCAATTAGATAATTAACCCGTTGTTAACCTTTATATGATTATGTATAATAAAATTCATGATTAAAGATTATAGGGAATCCAAGCCGATGAGCCTAAACGCAAAAAATACATTTAACGATGTCAGCGGCACGCCCGCGGCCTCGGGCCTTAAAGGTTTACTCAGTCGGGCGTTTGACTGTGTTTCAGGTGTGCGGTCCGGCAAGGGCTACAAAGAGAGAACAACGCGACTTACACTATTCGGCATCAATGTGGGGCTTCTTCACAGCGAAAACGACGAACCCTCGCGGGTATACGCTATCGGAGGAACCATCGTCCGAGAATGGCATCGTTACGGACGCCTGCACCGCGATGGCGACAAGCCCGCAAAAACAAGCTCGGGATTTGGCACCTCTTATGAGTGGTATCAAAATGGCAAACTTCATCGCGACAAAGGGCCTGCAGTATCGGACGAGGGCTTGTCCAGCTCTAACCGAGCATATTACAAACACGGAAAACTACACCGTGATGATGGCCCAGCGCGCGTGTCTGAAGGGAGCTACGGCATGCACTGGAAACTTTGGGCGTATAACGGCGTTGAATACAAATCCTCGGCAGAGTACGAGGCAGCAAAGCAATCAAACGCCCCCAAAACCCAGCCGCCCGCCACGTCCAAACCCGCGCCGGGCGGGTCCTGAAAAACACCCCTAATGAGGGATTTGATGCGGCAAGCTTGGCCTTCGCCATGCCGCTGGCCTTACCCATATCGATCTGAACTGGGTACCTGGGTTTTAAGTGCGCGACCACCAGAAGGGAAATCCGGACGGAACCGCATAACGGCCCATCCCTTAAGCTTCTAGCGCTTGGACTGGCAGGACCAACCCGCCGCGTCTCCCAGAACCCGGGGCCCGTTCTAAAGGCCCCCCAGAGGACGCTTTCTTTATTCATGGCAGCCCGTGTAAAGTGTGCTTACAGCGAAAAAACAAGGGAGATTGCAACGCATGGATGCCCTCATCAAAACTCAGGCCTTTATTAATGGTGGCTGGCACACGGCAAAAACAGGCAAAAGTTTTGCCGTTTCAAACCCTGCCGACGGCAAAAAAATCACCGATATGACAGACTGCGATGCTAGCGATACAACAGCCGCCATCGATGCTGCGTATGCTGCGTTATTCACCTGGAAATCCGCACTCCCCACGGTACGCGCGGCTGCCCTTCGAGCATGGCAGAAAAAGATAGAAGAAAACGCCGAAACACTGGCCCGATTGCTTACCCACGAGCAGGGCAAACCCATTACCGAGGCACGCGGTGAAATTGCAGGCGGAGCCGCAATGCTTGGCTGGGCTGCCGAGGAAGCACGCCGAGCCTATGGCGAAACCATTCCAGCTTTCAAAACTGGCACGCGTGTTATTACGACCCGCGAAGCCATTGGCGTGGTCGCCGCCATTACACCATGGAATTTCCCGCACTCGATGATAACCCGCAAAGTAGCGCCTGCCTTGGCTGCCGGCTGCACCGTCGTATTAAAGCCGGCGGAAGACACACCCTTGTCTGCTCTCGCCCTGGCAGCACTGGCCCATGAGGCCGGCATACCCAAAGGCGTCTTTAACGTGGTGCCTACATCAAACCCCAAAGCAGTTGCCAGAGCACTGACGGACGATGCGCGCGTGCGTAAACTCTCTTTCACGGGCTCGACTGAAGTCGGCCGCCTGCTGATGGCCCAGTGCGCCCCGAACCTCAAACGCCTTTCGCTTGAATTGGGCGGTAATGCACCGTTTATCGTCTTTGATGACGCTGATTTGTCTGCCGCGGTCGAGGGTGCCATGGCATCCAAATTCCGCAATGCAGGCCAAACCTGCGTCTGCGCCAACCGCCTTTATATACAGCGCGGCATTTATGGCCGCTTTATCGAAGCGCTTAATAATGCTGTGGCTGGTTTAAAACTTGGCGCAGGCGACCAAAAGGGTGTCACCACCGGCCCATTGATAAACCATGACGGGCTTCAAAAAGTCGAAGACTTGGTGGCCGATGCCTTGGCCAAAGGCGCAAGCCTTACCTGCGGAGGCCGTAAATCGGCCTTGGGCGGCACTTATTACGAACCTACGATTATCAGGGATGCCACGCCAGCCATGCGTCTCGCATCCGAGGAAATCTTCGGGCCGGTAGCCGCCATCTTCCCGTTCGACACCGAAGAAGACGCCCTGAAACTGGCCAATGCGACCGAACATGGGCTCGCAGCCTACGTATATACGCGTGACCTCGGCCGTGCCTTTCGTATGAGTACGGGGCTGGAATACGGCATGGTCGGCGTCAACGAAGCGCTGCTGGCATCCGAGGCAGTGCCGTTCGGCGGAATCAAGCAGTCGGGATTCGGGCGCGAGGGCGGCCCCCACAGCCTAGACGACTATATGGCCATCAAATACACGCTTTTTGGCGGTCTTTAGCCCTTAATCATACTTTAAAGCCCAGCCATTATGATGGGCGCTGAATCTTTTTAAAATGTGGGGGGAACCATTCCCCCCGCATAAGCATTTATAAGGTTATTGTGCAGTTTTTAAGACGCGAAAGTTATGTCATTAACTATTCTTTAACATAATGTTTGACTTCAGAAGCGGAAAAGCGTTAGATAACAGCGCCAGAATAGGCAGAGATCCCGCCTAGCAATAAGTTGCGCTAAGGGGAAAAAAGGTTTAAAAAATCGGGGCAATCTCCGAGATTCCATAGAGGGTATAAAAAATGACAAACGGTGTCGCTGCACAGTGCCAGGCTAATTCGACCGAATACGTGATCCAGAAGCCATGTGGCGGTTCAAACGTCATGGTCCAGATCTCGAAGGATGAACCAACCGCGTTCAACTTCGGCGTTGAAGACGTTCGGGCCATGAAGCTTTTGGCTGATGGCGCCCTCCTCATTACGTTCACCGACAGTTCCACCCTCACTGTCACGAACTTCCAGGAAGCGCGCCAGAACTTCAAGTTCAACGATGTCGCCATGAGCGACGGCACCACCGTGAATTTCGATAAACTGGCACAAGGCCTTGCCAGCACCCTGCCAAATGACAGCGTAGCCGACTTGACCATCCTGAAACCTCAGGGCGGCATTGGCGCGACCGACCTCGCATTCAGTCTGCAACAGGGCAAAACCTACCAGCTCGGCTTCGACATGAAAGATGTCACGGCCGCTGAACAAAAAGGCACCGACCTCGTTGTAACCTTCAAAGACGGTTCACACCTGACCCTCAAAAATTACGATGCAGCCCAGATGGGTGCATTGCCTCCGCAAATGACACTGGCTGACGGCTCGACCGTCCCTGTATCGCAGCTCATCAACGTGTTGAACGTGGCTGCCGCCGACCAGATCAAAGCCGTTGAACCGGCTGCTGGCGAAACCAAAGCAGAACCTACCTCTGACACCACGACCACTTCGGCCAAAGCCGCAGCAAAAGCTGCTGCAGCACAGGTAGCACCTGAAGAAGCCAAGGAAGTAGCCTCGGCTGAACAGCTCGCCCAAATCGAACCTGCCGCAGGTCAAGCCGCAGGCCCGATCGCCGGTACATCCGGTTACGGCTTCAACAGCTCGGTCGATGCCGCTGGTATCAACGCACTCGCCGCCATTGGCCCGATTGGCCCGACATCGCTTGCCTTCACGGCACCGACACCACAAAGTCAGGTCTTCCTGCTGCCGACAGGTGCCACCGCCTTCGGTGTGCCGACCATCACAGCCGCTGACCGTTTCGGCTTCGAAGACAACGAAATCAACCTGCTTATCTCGGCCAGCGGCACAAGCCCTGCAACCGAAACGATGCTTGTCACCATTACCGGCATTCCTACAGGCTGGAACGTCAACATCCCGGCATCGGGCGGCGCATTTGATGCAGCCACCGGCACCTGGACCATTTCGATTCCTGCTGGCTCGACCTTCACCGGCGGCCCTTACCTGATCCCTCCTCACGATTTTGACGGCGACATCAAAGCACCAACCAACCCGCCATTGACGGTGACGGTTGATGTAACAAACACAACCACGGGCGCAACCCTTTCATCGACCACCACCGTCAACGTGACCGTTGATGCTGTGGCCGACCAGCCTGACCTCGCGGTCAATAACGTCAGCGGTTCCGACAACGTGCCACTGGCGCTCGACATCCACGCCGCTGTCGTTGATACCGACGGTTCCGAATCATTGACAACTGCAACCCTCACGGGCATTCCTGCCGGCTTCACACTGAACCACGGCACATACAACGCCGGCACCGGCACATGGACCCTCAACGCAAGCGACTTGTCATCACTGACATTGACGCCGGTACGCGGCTATAACGGCTCATTCGCCGTAACCGTCACCGTCAATAACGTTGAATCCACATTGACGGACAGCGAAATCACGCTGTCAAACAACACCAACTCGAACACCGAAAGCTTCCTGGTCACCTTTGTCGATACGACACCAATCGTCGGCGATTCCGTGGCCTCAGTTGACGACACCAACCTCTCGGGCGGTGCCAACACGGCCACCGGTAACGTCTCAATCAACTTCCAGCTTGATACGCCCGGCACCTTCGGCGCGGTCAACAACTTCACCGCTGGCGGCTCGCTGCTTGGCGGCGCATTGACATCCAACGGCGTCGCCGTTTCTGTCACGCTGGCTGGCAACACCTACACCGCCAAGGCCGGCGCCGTCACCGTCTTCACGATGGTCGTCAACGCCGATGGTACCTACACCTTCACACAGTTCCAGCAACTGGACCATGCCGACGGCACCAACGCCAACGACATCATCGCTTTGAACTTCACCGTTCAGGCAACCGACAGCGATGGCGACACCGACACAGGCACCATTACCATCAACGTGCGCGACGATGCACCGGTCGCATTTGACGACACCATCGCCACCGGCACGACCGTTGCAGGCAACGTCACCACCAACGATACGCTTTCGCAAGACACCGCGAACACGGTTACCAAAGTCGTCTTTGGCGCGACAACGTTCAACGTACCGACCGATGGCTCTAACGTCACCATCGCAGGCACCTACGGCACGCTCGTCATCAACAACACGGGCGCCTATACCTACACCACCAAAAACACCGGTACGGGTACGGATGATTTCACCTACACCCTGCGTGACTTTGACGGCGATACAACAACCGCCACACTGCATGCATCCATCAATGATATCGACACCACACCGGTTATCGGCAACAGCACACAAAGCGTTGACGATACCAACCTGTCAGCTGGCCCGAACGTTGTTTCCGGCACAGTGCCACAAAACTACTTCTCGGACGGTCCGGGCACCATTGCTGCCACCTCGACATTCTCGTCGGGCGGCTCGCTCCTTGGTGGCGCATTGTCATCACATGGTACAGCCGTTGCTGTAACCTTGGCTGGCAACACCTACACCGGTAAAGCCGGCGCTGTTACCGTCTTCACGATGGTCGTCAACGCCAATGGCACCTACACCTTCACGCAATATGCGCCGCTCGATCACGCCGATGCGTCGAACCCGAACGACACCATTGCCCTTAACTTCACCGTTGCCGGTACCGATGCCGACGGCGATTCCGCTACAGGCGTTATCACCATCAACGTACTCGATGACGCACCGGTTGCCGTCAATGACAGCTTCCTGTCAGCGACTGCAACAGCAACCGGCAACATCATGGCAAACGATAGCGTTGGTCAGGACGTTGCAGGCCGCGTCTATGACGTGACCTTCGGCGGCACCACGCAGACCCTGCCAGCTGGCGGCGCGAACGTGACCATCACCAACGCATCCGGCACACTCGTCATCAACAGCACAGGCGTATTCACCTTCACCCCGCCAACACCGGGCCAGGGCGCAACCTTCACCTACCACCTCATTGACTTCGATAACGATCAAAGCGTTGTCGATGCCAACCACGGTACAGTCACGATCGACACCAACGGCACACCGACCATCACGGGTTCATCCGTCACGACTGACGACACGAACCTGTCGGGCGGCGTACAGACCGTCAACGGCACCTATACCTTCGGGTTTGGTGGCGATGGCCAAGGTACAGGCGGCGTTTCCAACACCGGCTACACCGGCCCTGCCCTTACATCGCATGGCGCTGCCGTGTCGGTTACACTGGCTGGCAACACCTACACCGGTACCGCTGGCGGCGTGACCATCTTCACGATGACCATCAATGCCGATGGCACCTATTCATTCAGCCAGTTCAAACCACTTGATCATGCTGATGTGAATGACCCGAACGATGCCCTGAACCTCACCTTCGGTCTCCGTATCACGGATGCAACGGGCGATCAGGCAAACGCCACCATCACCGCCGTTGTGCGCGACGATGGTCCGGTAGCCGTGAACGACAGCTTCCTCGCGACCACATCAACCGCAAGCGGCAACGTGACTGCAAACGACATTATCGGTCAGGACGTTGAAGGTCGTGTGTATGACGTGACCTTCGGTGGCACCACGCAGACCCTGCCAGCTGGCGGCGCGAACGTAACCATCACCAACGCATCAGGCACGCTCGTCATCAACTCGACAGGCCAGTTCACCTACACACCACCAACACCGGGCCAAGGTGCAACCTTCACCTACCACCTGATTGATTTTGACGGCGATAAGAGCGTTGTCGATGCCAACCACGGTACAGTGACGATCGACACCAACGGCGTACCAACCATCACGGGCTCCAGCGTCTCAACGGACGACACGAACCTCTCGGGCGGCGCACAAACGGTTGCCGGCACCTATACCTTCGGGTTTGGTGGCGATGGCCAAGGCACCGGTGGTATCACCAACACCGGTTACACCGGTCCTGCCCTGACATCACATGGTCAGGCAGTGACAGTTACTCTGGCTGGTAACACCTACACCGGTACAGCCGGCGGCGTGACCATCTTCACGATGACCGTCAACACCAACGGTACATACAGCTTCACGCAGTTCAAACCGCTTGATCACTCTGATGTGAACGACCCGAACGATGCTTTGAACCTCACCTTCGGTATCCGCATCACGGATGCAACGGGCGATGTTGCGAACGCCACCCTCACGGCAGTCGTCCGTGACGATGGTCCTGTGGCCGTCAATGACAGCTTCCTGGCATCCACATCAACCGCAACCGGCAACATCACGGCAAACGATATCATCGGCCAAGACGTTGCAGGCCGTGTGTATGACGTCACCTTCGGCGGCACCACACAAACCCTGCCAGCTGACGGCACAAACGTAACCATCAGCAACGCATCCGGCACCTTGGTCATCAACACCACGGGCCAGTTTACATTCACCCCGCCGCTGCCGGGCCAAGGCGCAACCTTCACCTACCACCTGATCGATTTTGACGGCGATAAAAGCGTTGTCGATGCCAACCACGGTACAGTGACGATCGACACCAACGGCACACCGACCATCACGGGTTCCAGTGTCTCAACGGACGACACGAACCTCGCAAGCGGCGCGCAAACAGTCGCAGGTGCCTACACCTACAATTTCGGTGGCGATGGCCAAGGCACAGGCGGTATCACCAGCACCGGTTACACCGGCCCTGCCCTGACGTCACATGGCGTAGCAGTCACAGTCACACTGGCTGGCGGCGTTTACACCGGTAAAGCCGGCGGCGTCACCGTATTTACGATGACGGTGAATACAAACGGTACGTACAGCTTCACGCAGTTCGACCAGCTGGATCACCCGAACGCAAACGACCCTAACGACGCCCTCAACCTCACCTTCGGTGTCCGTATTACGGATGCAACGGGCGATGTTGCCAACGGCACGATCACCGCAACCGTTCTCGATGACGGTCCGGTCGCTATCAATGACAGCTTCCTGGCATCCACATCAACCGCAAGCGGCAACGTCACCGCGAACGATATCATCGGTCAGGACGTTGAAGGTCGTGTGTATGACGTGACCTTCGGTGGCACCACGCAGACCCTGCCAGCTGGCGGCGCGAACGTAACCATCACCAACGCATCAGGCACGCTCGTCATCAACTCGACAGGCCAGTTCACCTACACACCACCAACACCGGGCCAAGGTGCAACCTTCACCTACCACCTGATTGATTTTGACGGCGATAAGAGCGTTGTCGATGCCAACCACGGTACAGTGACGATCGACACCAACGGCGTACCAACCATCACGGGCTCCAGCGTCTCAACGGACGACACGAACCTCTCGGGCGGCGCACAAACGGTTGCCGGCACCTATACCTTCGGGTTTGGTGGCGATGGCCAAGGCACCGGTGGTATCACCAACACCGGTTACACCGGTCCTGCCCTGACATCACATGGTCAGGCAGTGACAGTTACTCTGGCTGGTAACACCTACACCGGTATAGCCAATGGCGTGACCATCTTCACGATGACAGTCAACACCAACGGTACATACAGCTTCACACAATTCGAGCAGCTGGATCACCCGAACGCCAACGATCCTAACGATGCCCTCAACCTTGCCTTCGGTATCCGCATCACGGATGCAACGGGCGATGTTGCGAACGCCACCCTCACGGCAGTCGTCCGTGACGATGGTCCTGTCGCCGTCAATGACAGCTTCCTGTCATCGGCTGCTACGGCATCAGGTAACGTGACCGCGAACGATCAGGTCGGGCAAGATATCGGCGGTCGTGTATATGATGTCACCTTCGGTGGCACCACACAAACCCTGCCAGCTGACGGCACAAACGTAACCATCAGCAACGCATCCGGCACCTTGGTCATCAACACCACGGGCCAGTTTACATTCACCCCGCCGCTGCCGGGCCAAAGCGCAACCTTCACCTACCGCCTGATCGATTTTGACGGTGACAAGAGTGTTGTTGACGCCAACCACGGCACCGTCACCGTTGATACAGATGCAACGCCAATCGTTGGCAATGCAACGGTCGTCACCGATGAAACCTCATTGGTATCTGGCCCTGCTGTCACCAATGGCAGCGTATCGTCCGAATTCTTTGGCGATGCACCGGGCAACATCACGGCACTGAACAGCTTTAGCTCGGGCGGTTCACGCCTCGGCGGCGCACTGACATCACACGGCGTTGCCGTCGGTGTCACGCTTGCAGGCAATACCTATACGGGTAAAGCAGGCGGCGTTACGGTGTTCACGCTGGTAGTTAACGCCAACGGTACCTTCACCTTCACGCAATACGAACAACTGGATCACGCCAACGCGTCTGACCCGAACGATATCATCAACCTGAACTTCGCGGTTCGCGGTACCGATGCGGACGGCGATACGGATGACGGCACGATCACGGTTAACGTCCGCGACGATGGTCCATCCGCTTTGAACGATACGGTCAACCTGTCCGGCACAACCGCCACAGGCAACGTACTGACAAACGATACGGCTGGGCAGGATATGCCAGCGCCTGTTATCTCCGTCACCTATAACGGTACGGCGTACACCATCCCGGCCAACGGCTCCAACGTCACCATCACCGGCGCACATGGTACGCTGGTTATCAATGCAACAGGTGCCTACACCTACACCACCAACAATACGGCCACGGGTACTGACGCGTTCAGCTACACCATCCGTGACTATGACGGCGATACATCGTCGGCTGTTCTCTCTGTCTCGGTCACCGACCTTGATACAGTGCCTGTCGTCAGCAACTCGTCCATCACGGTTGATGAAACCAATCTGGGCCCAATCTCGCTCAGCGGTCAGGTCTCGGCCAACTACTTCTCGGACGGTCCGGGCTCTATCGCGCCAACGTCAACATTCTCGTCGGGCGGCTCGCTGCTCGGTGGCGCGTTGACATCGCACGGTACCGCAGTAGCCGTCACGCTGTCTGGCAACACCTACACAGGTAAAGCCGGTACGGCCACCGTGTTTACGATGACCGTAAACGCCAACGGCTCCTACACCTATACCCAGTACGCACAACTGGATCATGCCGATGCCAATAACCCGAACGACGTCATCAACCTGAACTTCACCGTTCGTGGTACCGATGCCGACGGCGATACGGATACAGGCGTTATCACGGTCAACGTACTCGATGACGTGCCGGTGGCTGTCAGCGACACAATCTCGACCGCGACCACCGCAACAGGCAACCTCCTGACGAACGATGATGCAGGCTCCGATGCCGGCCTCACACTTACGGCAGTTGTCTTGGGCGGCGTCACATACAGCATCCCTTCGGGCGGCGCTAACACGACGATCCACGGTACATACGGCACACTGGTCATCAACAAGACCGGCGCTTACACCTACACGTCCTCCAACACGGCTGTCGGGTCCGATGTATTCACATACACCGTACGCGACTTCGATAACGATCCATCGACCGCGACCTTCACGGCCACAGTCAATGATGTCGATACGACGCCGGTTATCGTTAACACCAACACGACCATCTATGAAGGCGGCAGCCATACCGTTAACGGTACGATCACAGCCAACTTCTTCAACGATGGTTTTGGCCAGTATTTGACCTGCGGCGCGTTTTCGGCTGGCGGTTCACTCAAAGCGGGTGCTCTGACATCGGCTGGCGTGGCTGTCACCATTACCAATACAGGCCATGGTTATGTTGGTACGGCTGGCGGTGCCACCGTATTCACACTGGATATCAACCAGACGACCGGTGCATACACCTTCACGCAGTTCAAGGCGCTGGACCATGCAAATACCAGCAACCCGAACGATGTGATCAACCTCACCTTCCAAGTCTGCGCGAAAGACGCTGACGGCGATGTCGGTCACGGCAACCTCGTCATCAACGTTGTCGATAGCGGCCCGACAGCTGCCAACGACAGCACGATCTATTGCGCGGCCGACATGCTGCACAACGGCAACCTGATTACTGGCTTCCACAACACGGGCAGCGGTTCCGATACCATGAGCTTCGATACACCGAACTGGGTGTTCTCGGTCTCCGGTGCGGGCGGCACATCGTACATCCCTGCCGATGGCGTAGCCTCGGTCGAGGGCCAGTACGGCACACTGTATGTGTTCAATAACGGCTCGTACTTCTATAACCAGAGCGTATCTGGCCAACACACCGAAAACTTCACCTACTACCTGCAAGACGGTGATGGCGATACGGAAGCGGCAACACTCACCCTCACGGGCGTGCCTTCCTACATCAACAGCACCTGGATCACAGTTAACGGTTCGGCCAACGGCACAAGCAGCGGCGACATGATGGTGGCTTACACCAACGGCGTTTCCGATACGATGTTCGCCGGCGGCGGTGACGATGCCATGTTCGGCTGGTCAGGCAACGACAACCTGCACGGCGGCGCCGGGAACGACGCCCTGTTCGGTGAATACGGTGCCGACAACCTGTGGGGCGATGCTGGCGCTGACATCTTCGTAGCCGAACGTTCGGACATGGATGGCGGCTACCAGGGCAAGTTCTACGATACGGTGAAAGACTTCAATGCAAGCCAGGGCGACGTACTAGACCTCTCGGCGTTGATCGACAACGGCTCAGCGGCACAGGCAGCCATTAACAGCTATGTACGCGCCGTTAACTCCGGTGGCGGCACGATGCTACAGGTTCATGACAGCGCAGGCTGGCACGATGCCATGTTTGTAGAAGGTCAGACGAACTTGAACGTCCAAGACCTGCTCAATCAAGGCAATTTGGACGTTTCCTGATAGACTGAACGATATGCGGGCAAGAGCGGAAATCAAAATCCGCTCTTGCTTTTTTGTGGATTTAGAGTGATAACTAGACGAAATTAAAGGAAAATTGGGGATCAACCGTGACCAAACATTTCAAAACAATCCTTCTCTGCACCACCCTCATTACGGGTGTCTGCATTTCCGGATCCCCCGTAAAGGCCGAGGAAATAACACTGGACCGCGCCGTTGCACGCGGTGTGGTTTCCAACCCTGAATACGGCGTTGTTGCCAACAACCGTATGGCCACCGAAGAAGAACTTGACCAGGGCCGCGGCCTTTTCGGCCCGTCCGTTGACCTGCGCGCAGGTTCGGGCATTGACTGGAACGACAATACAAACACCCGCGCTCGCGGCAAAGACAGCGACAGCCGCGGCATTTACGACTACAGCGCCACACTGACCCAAATGCTGTTTGACGGTTTCGCCGCTAAAAATGAAGTTGAACGCCAAGAATACCGCGTTAAATCTGCCGCTCACCGCGTTGAAGAAGCCAGCCAGCTGATCGGCCTTTCGATCGTTGAAGCTTACCTCGAAGTCATGCGCCAGCGCGATTTGCTGCAAATCACCAAAGACAACGTCCGTGACCACCTCTCGATGCTGAACGAAATTCGTTCCGGTACACAGGCTGGTCGTTCCACGGAAGCTGACGTTGTGCAGGCCGAAGCCCGCGTGGCCGCCGCCCGCGCCAACGAATCCAGTGTGCGTGAAGCCCTGCGCGTGTCCGAATCGCAATTCATTAAAGCCACCGGCGAAAAGCCAGACATTCTGGTCATGCCACAAGTGCCGACCGACCAGCTGCAAGCGTCTGTCGATGACGCCGTGAAAGTCGCGATGACCGACACGCCGACCCTCGGCATCTTTGAAGCTGACGCCAACGTCGCATGGCAGGAATACGAAGCCACGCAATCCAATTTCTACCCTAAGGTTAATCTGCAGCTGCAAGGCCGCCAGAGCAACGACCTCAGCGGTGTTGAAAGCGTTGATAAAAACGCATCGGCCCAAGTGGTCGCCACCTGGAACATTTTCCGCGGCGGCATCGACAGCCACCTGCGCCGTGAACATGTTTACCGCCACGCACAGGCCAAGGAAGCCCGCGCACAGGAAGCCCGCAAAATCGAAGATGACCTGCGCCAGACATGGGCCGCCATGGTCGCATCAGGCGAGCGTGCAAAGCAGTTTAACGAGCAGGCGACTGCCAACGCCAAGGTTGTAGGCGCATACAAAGACCAGTTTGAACTGGACCGCCGTACGCTGCTCGATGTTCTTGACGCACAGAACGAACTATTCGTTTCACGCTCCAACGCAGTGAACGCCCAGTACCTCGAAGTGCTGGCTGTCTATCGCATTCTGGCCCTTGAAGGCCACTTGCTGCCGACATTAGGTGTACCTTCCCCGCGTGAAGCATCTCTGCAACCGGTTAAGTAAAAATCCTGCCGCGCCTCCCGGCGCGGTATATCCTACAAAACAACGGAGAGTCCTTTGGGGACCACGGATGACAACATACAAGCGGGCGGACCACAAACGCCCGCTTCTGCTTCTCAGCCCGCTTCTGCTCAGGCCGTATCGCGTGAATCGGTAACCTGGCCGCTTGAGGCCGACCGGATCGCCATCAAAGACCCTTTGCTGGAATGCCTGCAAATCGTATCGGGCCTCTATGGCCGCCGCATATCATCAACAGCGCTGGCAGCCGGCCTGCCCATCCCAAAATCAGGCATTACGCCTACCCTGTTTGTCCGTGCGGCTGAACGCGCTGACCTGAATGCGCGTCTGGGTGAAAAATCACTCGAAGCCATCGCCATCATGCCAAATCTGCCTTGCGTCCTTGCGCTTGAAAGCGGGCAGGCCTGTATTGTCACCCACATTGAACAACCCCGTGCCGCGTCCAAACGCGTGCCTAAGGGCCGCGTCCATCCATCGACCATCTTCCGCATCATCCTGCCTGAAACGCCGGATGAAACGCGTGATGTGCCAATGGTCGTACTGGCCAAAGCCTATATCGGCACCGCCTTCTTCCTGCGCCCTGTAGCCCGTATGGATGACCGCGCAGGCCCGTCTGAAATTGAAGAAGGGCGCGACTGGTTCTGGTCTGCCATCCGCGAAAACAAATCCATTTATATTGAGGTCATGCTGGCGGCTATCGTCATCAACCTGTTCGCGACCGTATCGCCCCTCTTCGTCATGAACGTCTATGACCGCGTGGTCCCCAACGCGGCCTTCCCCACGCTATGGGTGCTGGCCATTGGCATGTTCGCAGCCTATGTGTTCGACCTGATTTTGAAAAACCTGCGTAGCTTCTTCATTGAAGTCGCAGGCCGCAGGTCTGATGTGGTTATTTCAGGCCGTATTTTTGAACAGGTGCTCGGCATGAAAATGACCGAACGGCCTGCATCAGCCGGCGTGCTGACATCGAATATGCGCGAATTTGATTCCCTGCGCGATTTCTTTACATCCGCCACCATGATCGCCCTGATCGACCTGCCATTCGCGCTTATTTTCGTGGCCATTATCGCGGTGCTGGGCGGGCCTGTAATTTTCCCGGTTCTGGCCGCCATCCCCATCGTGGTTGGCGTATCGTGGTACAAGCAGCGCCATATTCAGGAAGTCATCCGCCAGTCCATGGCTGAAAACGCGCTTAAAAACGCCATGCTGTTTGAAAGCGTGACCGGCCTTGAAACCGTGAAGGTGCAGGCGGCCGAAGGCCATTTGCAACGCCAGTGGGAAGAACTGACCCAGCGTGCATCGCGCACTTCGGTCAAGATGCGTAAAATCTCGTCCTCCATCATGTACTGGGCGGGCTTTGTGCAGGCGGTGGCCGGTATCGGCCTTGTCATCATCGGCGTCTATCAGATTGCTGACGGTAAAATGACTATGGGTGCACTGGTCGCATGCTACATGCTTTCAAACCGTGCGCTGGCGCCACTCGGCCAGATTGCAGGGCTCATTACCCGCATGCAGCAAACGCGTGAATCACTCGCTCAGCTCAATAACCTCATGAGCAAAAAGGTCGAACGCCCGAAAGGCCGCCACTTCATCTCGCTGCCCACCGTGCGCGGTAAAATCGAATTGCGCGATGTTGTGTTCGCGTACCCGAACCAGACGATTGCTGCGCTTAATAACGTTTCACTGACCATCAACCCCGGCGACCATATCGGCATTATCGGCGCGGTCGGTTCCGGCAAGACCACGTTGCAGCGCCTCGTCCATAACCTCTATGAACCGAAATCAGGCGCCATCCTGCTTGATGGCACCGACGTCCGCCAGATTGATCCGGGCGACTTGCGCCGCGCGGTCGGCGTCGTCCAGCAACGCCCGCAGCTTTTCTATGGCTCAGTGCGCCAGAACATCACCATGGGCCATGAAACCGTATCCGACCGCGCGGTCATCCGCGCAGCCGAACTCTCGGGCGTCATGGACTTCCTGCGCGATACACAGCACGGCCTCGATACGCAAGTGGGCGAACGCGGTGAATCGCTGTCCGGCGGCCAGCAACAGGCCGTGGCTGTGGCCCGCGCACTGTTATATGACCCGCCGATTCTGATTATGGATGAACCGACAGCATCGCTTGATCCCACATCCGAATTGCGTTTGCTCAAACGCCTCGACCCGATGGTGCGTAACCGCACGGTTATTCTGATTACCCACAAGGCATCGATGCTGACACTGGTCGATAAACTGATATTGATGGATCGTGGCCGCATTCTCGCCATGGGCCCGAAAGAAGACATCATCAAGCGCCTGCAGGCCGGTGAATTCGGCGGCGGTAACGCGAACCAGGGGCAGGATAGATAAACATGCTCGGCTTCAGCGATAAGAAACCCACACCACCGGCTGCGCCTAAAAAAAGCGCGAAACACCCCACCCCTAAAAAAGACGGTAAAGGCATGGACTTGTCCAATGCCAAGGAATGGGAAAGCCTGCATAAATCAATGTTCGCGCAAGGCGGCGCGCTTGAAAAAGCCAGCGCCTACGCCGATAAAATACTGGTCACAGATGAAGAGCTGCCGCTGCACCGCCACATCCAGCTTCTGGCCATTGTCGGCGCGATGCTGTTCTTTTTAATCTGGGCATCATTCGCCAAGATCGAACAGGCAACCCGCGGGGACGGTAAAGTCATCCCGTCCACCGAAATTCAGAAAATTCAGCATCAGGAAGGCGGTATTGTTGATGCCTTCATGGTCAAGGAAGGCGACAAAGTGCAAATCGGGCAAGTGCTGATGCGCCTGCGCGACGTAGGCGCGGCCGCCGACCTTGGCGCATCGACACAAAAATTCGGCGGCCTTCAGGCCAAGATTGCCCGCCTTCAGGCAGAAGCCGAAGGCATGACCTCCCCCAATTTCCCCGAAGGCTTGATAAAATCAGTGCCTGAAAGCGTGCAGGAAGAACTGAATACCTTCCGCGCCAACAAACTGAAACTCGATTCTGAAACATCCGTGCTGCGCTCGCAACTGAACCAGCGTCAGGAAGAAGTGAACGAGATCCAGACCAAAATCTCAGACACCAACCGCGTGATCGAACTGGCCCAGCAGGAAACCGACATGATCCAGCCGCTGGTTGAAAAAGGTTCAGCCCCGAAACGCGACTTGCTGCAACTCCAGCAGCAGATGGCCCAGCACACGACCGATTTGAACGGCCTGCGTGCAGCACTTCCCCGGGCCCGTTCGGCCATCGCCGAAGCACAGGCCCGCCTGAGTGACGCCACCACGCAAATGAAAGCATCAGCGCAGGCTGAACTGGCGCAAACGCAAATTGAAATGCAGACCATCGGCCAGACGCTGGGTGCCTTGAAAGATAAAAAGAGCCGCACCGACATCCGCTCACCCGTTGATGGCATCGTGAAAGACCTCAAGATCAACACGGTCGGCGGCGTCGTAAAACCCGGCGATGAAGTGGTCGAGATTGTACCGAGTGACGACCAGTTGCTGGTTGAAGCGCGTATCCGCCCGTCCGACATTGCGTTCATCTACCCGGGGCAAAAAGCCACCGTGAAACTGACTGCTTACGACTTCGCAATTTACGGCGGCCTGCCTGCCGAAGTGGTCGATATTTCGGCCGATACCATCACCAACGAAAAAGGCGAAAGCTTTTACCGTGTGAAGGTCCGCACCAAGATGACATCGCTTAAACACAACGGGCAGGAATTGCCGATCATCCCCGGTATGGTGGCCACGGTCGATATCCTGACCGGCGAACGCACCATCATGGAATATATGTTAAAACCGCTGATCAAGACAATTGATTCAGCCATGCACGAGCGCTGATAAGCGCGAGCATTAAACGTACGAGCGCTGATATTTAAAATAGGAAGATCGGGCCTAGCCCGGTGTAAAATTCTGGACCAGCGCTGAACGGCGCGGGCCTGTGTCCCTGATACCCGGTACATCAAGGCGGTAAACACCCACTTTGACGATATGGTCAATCGGCGGCACTTCAACGCCGTTCGGTAGCGTAAAGCCAGTGAAAAACTGTTTCACATGGTCATTATACATCCGCACACAGCCTTCTGATATGGCATAACCGATGCTCGCTTCATCGGGCGTACCATGAATACGCCACATGGTCTGCGCGCCATTGGGGCGTGCCAGTACCATGGAATATAGGCCCATAGGGTTATCAGGGCCGGCAGGTACGGTGCCAACGCCGCGCAATTCAGGGAAACGGCGGATAGTTTGAGGCGTGGGAGTCCAGGTAGGGTTTTCGACCATTTCATTGATGACAAGGTTTGTACCCGGCGGTATGGCAAGGCCATCTTCGCCAATCGCGACAGGGTAGGCCATCGCATAATTGCGCCCGTCGCGCTGTACATCGCCTAAGACGCGGTACAAATAACCACGTTCATTGCTGATAAGTACGGTGCCGGCACGTTCACGCCCTTCATAAGGCACAAGATAGGCAGGCAGGCGTTCGCTAACAGCGGCTGTATCCTGTGCAATGGCTGATGATGCAACGCCGCTTACGGCAGCGGCAGCAACGCCCATCAAAGCGCCTAATACCCAGCGGCGCGAATGTTTTTTAAGGGTGGTCATGGTTTAGGATTTGTAACACGCGCCGTGGTCGGCGGTACAACAATAATCTGGCCATCGGCCGTACGGCGCGTAGTCCATGTGTTGGAAACGGGTGGTGCGATAATCGAACCGTTCGCGGCCTGTTGGAGACCGGCGGTCAAAGCAGGATCTTCAGATGCAACCGCCGTGGCGGCCGCCGCACGCACAATCGCGTCCGGTGAGGATTGCGCGAGGGCTGATCGCGTCTGGCGAGTCATACATTCGTTATCTATGGTCTGGACGCCAATGACGAGGGCATTAAAACCGCGGCTGCAGACATTGTTGCTTAAGGTCGATGCACAACCGGTCAAGGCCAGCCCCAAACCGCCAATGGCAGCTGTACGCATAAGTGCCTTGATGCTTTTCTTGTTTTTGATGTCGGTTACAAATTTTTTGGCCGTCGTCATCATACCCTCTAGTGCTGAACCTTTAGAATGAACGTATAATATGTAAATAGCAGATAATTGTAAAGTTATTTTTATTAAAAAATAAACCGCCAGTGATGGCGGTTTATAAATTCGTTATCTGCACTAATCAAATATTAGTTGGCAGGGGTCAGGCGACGACGTGTCGTGGTCGGCTTCACAATGCCGGTTGTGGTCACGGTTGGTTGAGTCACAACTTGTTGCTGTTGCTGGACTTGCGGGTTGCAGGCACCACCGAAGGCAGCTGCAATCATCGCGTTGGCGTTATTCATGTCGCAACCGGTTGTAACAACGCGGCGTGCGCCTGTGGCCAGCGAAGGATCATCTTCCGTTTGAGCGGCAAACGCAGCAGCGCGGGCCACGGCATCAGGTGACGTGATGATCACTTGACCGCGCAGAACGCGACGTTCGCAATCAGCATCCGAATGGCCAACGCCGCCCGTAAGGGAAGCACCAACGACGCCAAGCCCGAGGGAGACGCTGTCCGTGCAACGACCGCTTGCGAGGCCCGGTGCGATAACAGCGCCGACTTGCAGACGGTCTTGAATGGTCAGGTTGTTGCTGCCGCCGGTTGCGGTGTTTGTGCCACCGTTAACGGTGTTCGTATTAGTACCATTGACGGTGTTTGTGTTCGTGCCGGTTACAGTGCCGTTGACTGTGTTGGTGTTCGTACCGGTGACAGTGCCTGTAACAGTGTTGGTCGGGTTGTTATTGATAACCGTACCGGTTGTTGTTTCGGTAGGGCAGGAACCGCCGGAGCAGCCTGTAGGGCGGTCTTGTGCATGAGCGGCGACAGAACCGAACATAAGGCCCATACCAACGACTGCGGCAGCGGCACTGGATTTCAAAATCGTGTTCACACCTTTATTAGCCATTTTTATCTCCGTTTTTTTTATAAATCACGTTCAAGTTGAGTGGACTATGCCCCAAGGTCTAATATTATGTCAACAAAAAACGCTTCATACTTTCTTAACGATTACGATCAAGAAGGCTGAAAGTTTTTATTTGCCATAAATAAACTTTCGATATATATAATCTACGTCTAATACGAGCGCACCGTACAAGGCAACGCCAGAAAAAAGCACGATAGGCTATATATAATGAAAAGACACGGCAGAATACATCCCTTGATGAACCAGGCGGCTGCCTATGCCGCTAATGGGGCGCCGTGGGATTTTGAAGCCGAAATTGATGAAGCGACACTAGCAGCCGAAAAAGCCCGCAAAGCACGCGTAGCCGCCATGATGCGTAACCGCAGCATGGGCCAGCCTGAAGTCGCCACCCCTAAGAAGTCTTGGTCGTTTGCCAATCTGCGCCGCGGCTCAGCCAATATCCAGCCTGCCAAAACCGATTCCGTTATTATCGTACCTGCCAATGACCATATGGTTGTCGAACTGCCGGGCGGCGCTGAAAAAGTTTACTATCAGGCACCTTATATAAGGGAAGACGATGCCGCTGATGCCGCCGTTGAAGCTGTCACCGGCAAAAGAACTGCCGAAGCACCTATACCTGAAAACGCGCCTTTGTCGCCGCAGGAACGTGCACGCAAAGCCCGTGTAGCCGCCCTTCGCCGTGAAAAACAGGCTCCGCTTAAAAAGAAAAAATCCCGCACCCTCAATTTCTTCAGCGGGATGCTCAATGCCACCGCAGCAGCCTTGGCGCTGGCTGTCGGCCTCATGGCTGTATCGCCCCAGCTGCGTGATGAAGCCCGTAACTTCTTCAACCCGAAGGTTGAAACGGTTGATACAACCAACACAGCACCACTGCGCGAAACACCACTGACAGGCCTGCAACCGCAAAGCCCGCTGCGCTTCACCTCGCCTGAAAACAGCTGGGCCAACCCGTACTGGCCGCACCCTGATTACACACATCCGTTTGACCTGCGTCTGCCAAGCGAAATCGAGCGCGACCGCATTCTGGGCCAGCAATACGGCTTCGGTTTTGACCTGCGGTTGCCCGGCCAGACCACAACAATGGATGCGTGGCGCCTGGCCCCGTATTTCGACCTGCAGTCGCTTACCCCCTCGCCGGTCATCAAAACGCCGGAACAGTTACAGGCCGAAGCGGCCGAACAGGCCCGCGTAGCCGAAACAGCCCGCTTGGAACGCCTGCAGCATGTGCGCGAAGCACAGTTGCGTGCAGCCCAGCGTCAGCGCGCTGAAACGGCGCGCCTCGCCCGCATTGAACAAACGCGCCTTGCAGCTGAAGCGGCCCTGCGCGAACAGGCCCATCTTGAACAACAGCGTCTTGAACAGGTGCGTATTGACCGTGAACGTGCAGCAGCCGTCGTCGATGTACCGGCCCAGCCTGCCGTTGCGGCCCGTACCGAAACCCAGCCCATACCGGAAGCCGTAGTACCGGCAGTAACAGCGCAGGGCCGTGAAGTCGTAACCTGCCACCTGCGTGAACAATTCCTGATCATCAGCAACCGCGGCCTGCGTTGCGATGTCAAACAGACAACCGTCAACCCCAATGATTATGGCTGGTTTGAAGTACGCACCGGAGAATACACCCGTGTAACCATGGACCCCAGCGCAAAACCTTTAGAAGTTGGCGTGTGGCTTGCCAATACGGCACCCGCCATCGCATCTTATGTTGACCAGAACGGCACCAGCGGTTTGCAGACGCGCGGCATCCGCCGTGAACAGGCATCAACGCCGGGCGGTCCATCGTAATTCCCGCCGCGCTATTCTCACGCACACCCCTTGTTTTAAGCCGCCTTCAGCGGTAAAACATGTTATCTAAACAAGGATGCTCACAATGTCGAATGCCGCACTTGCCGATTCCGGCGCCAACATAACCGTAACCCTGCCCGATGGTGCCCAGCGCACCTATACATCGGGCACGACTGGTTTTCAGGTGGCTGAATCCATCGCGAAGTCGCTGGCCAAGGCCGCCGTTGCCATTAAAATTGATGGTGAGCTGGCTGACCTTTCAACCCCCATCACCAAAGACGTGAAGCTCGCCATCATCCGCCGCGATGATGATGCTGCGCTTGAACTCATCCGCCACGATGCCGCACACGTGCTGGCTGAAGCCGTGCAAAGCCTGTTCCCCGGCACGCAAGTAACCATCGGCCCGACCATCGAAAACGGCTTTTACTACGACTTCGCCCGCAACGAACCTTTCACACCCGAAGACTTCGCGAAAATCGAAGCCAAGATGAAAGAGATCGTCGCCAAGGGTGCTGCGTTTACGCGCGAGGTCTGGGACCGCAACAAAGCCATCGAACTTTTCAAAGCCAAGGGCGAAAATTACAAGGTCGAACTGATACAGGACCTGCCCGAAACGGAAGAAATCAAAATCTATCGCCAAGGCGAATGGTTTGATCTATGCCGCGGCCCGCACATGCCTACAACAGCATCTGTCGGCACCGCATTCAAACTCATGAAGGTGGCTGGCGCTTACTGGCGCGGCGATAGCAACCGCGCGATGCTGACCCGCATCTACGCAACCGCTTGGCGCAACGACAAAGAACTGCAAGACTACCTGACGCAAATTGAAGAAGCCGAAAAACGCGACCACCGTAAATTGGGCCGCGAGATGGACTTGTTCCACATGCAGGATGAAGCACAGGGCAGCGTATTCTGGCACCCCAAAGGCTATTCCATCTGGCTGGCGCTTGAATCGTATCTGCGCCGTCGTCTGCGCGAAGGCGGCTACGTCGAAGTCAAAACCCCGCAACTGCTCGACAACAAATTGTGGGAAGCATCGGGCCACTGGGGCAAGTACCGCGAAAACATGTTCGTCGTACCCGACGAAGTACCAAGCACAGATGACAACAAGCCCATCATCAGCGGTAAAGGCCGCCTGATGGCCTTGAAGCCGATGAACTGCCCCGCGCATATCCAGATCTTCAATCAGGGCATCAAATCGTACCGCGACCTGCCCATCCGCATGGCCGAATTCGGCTGCTGCCACCGCAACGAAGCGCATGGCGCCCTGCATGGCCTGATGCGCGTCCGGCAAATGACGCAGGACGACGCGCATATTTTCTGCCGCGAAGACCAGATCGAACAGGAAGCCATCGCCTTCTGCCAGTTCCTCAATAACATCTATACCGATGTCGGCTTTACCGATGTGCGTGTGCGTCTGGCACTGCGCCCCGATGCCCGTGCCGGTAGCGACGAAACATGGGACAAAGCCGAAAACGGCCTGCGTCAGGCCATGAAGGCCGCCAACCTCGAATACACCGAAGCCCCGGGCGATGGTGCATTCTACGGCCCCAAACTCGAATTCCATCTGCGTGACGCGATCGGCCGTTCATGGCAATTGGGCACTCTGCAGCTTGATTTCGTGCTGCCGGAACGCCTCGATGCCAGCTATATCGGCGAAGATGGCGGCAAACACCGACCCGTCATGCTGCACCGTGCAGCATTCGGCTCGATGGAACGCTTTATCGGCGTGATGATCGAACATTACGCAGGCAAATTGCCGCTCTGGATGGCGCCTGTGCAATGCGTGGTTGCAACCATTACGTCCGAGGCCGATGGTTATGCCCGCGAGGTGTTTGATGCCTTGCACGCAAAAGGTTTGCGCATCGAGCTGGATATCCGCAACGAAAAGATTAACTATAAGGTGCGCGAGCATTCGGTCGGCAAAGTACCGGTCATGTTCGTGGTCGGTGCCCGTGAAGGGGCCGATAAAACGGTCGCCATCCGTCGTCTGGGGTCGCAAGACCAAACGGTCATGCCATTGGCCTCCGCCATCGAAGACCTTGCCACACAAGCAAAACCGCCCTATTAATCAGTTCGTACTTAAACAAATTCAGGAGAATGCCCCATTTCTAAGACCCCCATGCCACCACGCCGCCCGCAACTTAACGAAGACGGGCCGCGCGTAAACGAACAAATCCGCGCGCGTGAAGTCCGTGTTATCAACGAAGCCGGTGATATGCTTGGGGTCATGACCCCGTTTGAGGGCATTAAAATGGCGCAGGCTGCTGGCCTCGACCTGATTGAAGTTTCACCGAACGCCATCCCGCCTGTCTGCAAAATCCTCGACTACGGCAAGTATAAATACGAGCAGCAGAAAAAGGCCAACGAAGCCCGCAAGAAACAAAAAGTCATCGAGATCAAGGAGCTAAAGCTCCGTCCCACGATTGGCGACCACGATTACCAGATCAAACTGAAGCAGGCGCGCGAGTTCCTGACCGATGGCGACAAGGTGAAATTCACCCTGCGTTTCCGCGGCCGCGAACAAAGCCACCTCGACTTGTCATTGAAGGTCATGCGCCGCGCCAAGGAAGATCTGGCCGATATCGCCAAGGTCGAACAGGACATCCAGTCCGAAGGCCGTCAGGCCGTCATGGTGCTGATGCCCGCGCCTAAAATCTAAATTTTAAGGGCGGCAAGTGCCGCCCCGCGCGGCTTACCCGCGCGAAGCCTACGTGGCGTCTGAACGCCAAAAATACCGCGTATTTTTGGAAAGAGACCCTAAATTTTTGACATAACATAAGCTCATTGCTACAACCGTCGGAACCCCAAAAGGAACCGACGGATGTACCAGCCCTTCACCGCCTGTAACGACCCAACGCTGTTGGGGCTGGCCAAAAATTACCTCTCCTATCAAGATGCCGCACATTTAACCTACCTGCCTGCCTTGGAAGAACAGCGCGTAGCTGTACCCGCCCGCCTGCGCATTGGCCCTGCCCGCAAGCTCATTGCCGCAGATCCGCGTTTTAAAGACGGCGTGCGTACCCACCATGCGGTCGCCAATAAAATCATCGAAGCGGGGCAGAACCCCATTCTCACAACAGGCACAGGTTCCGGCAAAAGTATCGTCTTTATGACCGAGGCGCTGCAAACCATTTTAAGCGACCCGCATGCCCGCGTGCTGGTCTTCTACCCCACCCGCGCCCTGAATGCCGACCAACTATATAAATGGCGCGAGATGCTGGCCTATCAGGGTTTACCTGCCAGCACCGTGGCTTCCATCGACGGCTCGGTCAATATTGGTGAGCGCCCCGGTTTGCTGCGTGACGGCCGCATCATCATCACCACACCTGATGCATTTCACTCTTGGTTCATGAGCAATATCGACAACCCGGATATTGCGCGCTTCATCGGCAATATCCAGATGAAGATACTGGAAGAAGTGCAGCTCTATTCCGGTGCTTTCGGCACATCCATGATGTACCTGATGCGCCGCATCGACATGGCGCAGCAATGGCTCAACCCCGCTTACAAACGCGAAAAAAACGGCCGCATGATTGCAACCAGCGCAACGATTGCCGATGCACCAGCGTTTATGAAACGCCTGACAGGCCAGACTTTCGTTGAAGTCGGCGACGAACATAACGGCGCCAGCCGCCACCCGCGCCTGATAGCTGTCACGCCGTGGCACACGGGCACCGTGAAGGCCAATGCTGCCCGCATGGCAGAAGAAAACCCTGATAAGAAAATTCTTATTTTCTGCGACAGCCGTTACGGCGTCGAGGAAATCGCAAACGAACTGGGCGACATGGCCGTACCCTATAAATCGGGTATGTCGGGTGCGTTCCAACGCGAGGTTGAACAATCTATCCGTTCAGGCAAAAAGAAAATCGTGGTCGCGACATCTTCGCTTGAGGTCGGCGTCGATCTTGATTTCGATATCGCCTACAATATCGGCCTGCCCGGCAATGCGGGTAGCGCTTTGCAGCGTATTGGCCGCGTAGGCCGCCACACCGCAGGCCTGTTCATTTTTGCCGACCATAACCGCATGCTCGAAGATTACGGCGATGACGTCACACGGTATTTAACATCCGAAATTCCGGCACAAACATTATACCCCGGTAACCAGTTCATCCAGATGGCGCAGGGTATGTGCCTGCGCCGCGAACGCCACAAGGTGCAAGAAGCTGTCGGCCCTAAACAAGCGCCTGCCATCACCTACAAAGGCTCAGGCATTGTCTGGCCGCAAGGCTTTGGCGATGCCATGAAACGTATCGAGGAAAACCCCGCGCAGTGGCCATGGCATTACCGCACGCTGGTGCCACCGCGCGGCAGCACACCGCACATGTTCCATTCCATGCGCAACGTGGGCGGCATTTCATGGCGTATTTCCCGCTGGGACCCCATACGCAAGGAATACTTCCAGAATCTGGGCACCACACAAGCTACCAACGCGTTTCTTGAATTCCCGCCCGGCGCGATTGTCCGCCATCAGAAAAAGAAATGGCGCGTCAAACGCTGGACCAGCGACAAATGGGGTCAGCCCATCATCCAGCTTGATGAATATGACGGCGAAAATTCAACCAAGCACAAACTGGTACGCTTTGGTATGGCGACAGCCGCGAATGACGGCCTGATATCGGACGCGATTTTGTCCGAAGAAGCGAAAGAAGGGCAAGACCCCATCTTCGTGGGTGAATGCCGCTTCCGCCTCCATGTCGGCCTCTACAGCTTTAACGAGAATTACAAAACCGAAGACGGCCACTGGCGCACCCGCACCATCCGCTATCAGGACGATGAAGAACTGGCCAACAAAGACCCCGAAAACTTCGATGGCAGCTTTGTCGATTACGGGCCCAAGCGCCGTATGCTGATCGACACCACCGGCATGATCGTCCATATGCCGACCCACCGTTTCGGGCGTGATGCGCGCGATACGCTGGCACAGGCTTTGATTGACGACTATTGCGACCTGCACAACATCGACCGCAGCGATATTGGTTATATATCCGACCGGTGCCGTTTCATGGACCGCGCGGGCAAACCGCGTGACAGCGGCAACATGGCGATCTTTGACCGCACGGCCGGCTCGTTGCGCTTAACCCAACATTTCCCGCGCAGCCTGAAGCGCGTCCTCGGCCGCATCATCAAGCGCAGCACTGCTTTAAAAGGCACACCGATGACGCCGCACGAAAAAATGAAAAACGAATATCTCATCGAAACAGCTGAATGGTTCCTCGATAAACTCAAAGCGCTTGATATCAAACGTGCCGACAAGCTGGATGCAAGTCTGGCCGCAGTTGAAGAAAAGCTCGAGAAAATCGACAGCACGTTGCCCGAAGGGTATATCCGAGTCATAGCCCCGGGCTCGCAGGCCGAATGGGCCCGTGGCGGCATTGCCCAACGTGTTCGCATCATTGAACCAAAAACCTATGAAGGCGCTGTGATGTACGAAGTGCTGGCCATTGATCGCAGCGCATTTTACGCCCGCGCCCGTGCCCGCAAACTTGAAAAAAGCGATGCCTTCGGGTTTGAGTCCGATGAAAAACCATACTGGGCAGACGATACATCCAAACCGCTCGATGCCTCCCGCGCGATACCCGAGGCTAATATCATCCTCTCGGCTGGTCGCTATGTCGGCTATAACCCGCAAACGCAAAAATACATCGAACTCGATAACGAAGGCACTTACGAGGATATTTCGATCACGGTCGAAAAACAGATGGCCGCGATGCGCGAGAAAATGAAGCTGATGCGCGAACAGGCCGAAGAACGTAAAAAACAGGCACAGGCCGCTGGTTTTGCATCGGCGCGCGCACAAAGTGCTGCACGCCGTGCAGCGGAACCGCCTAAACCCACCCGCCGGCCTTTGAAACCTGGTGCCAGACCTGGTCCAAAGTAATATCGGCCATGGTATGGCGCCGGATGGTCGTCACGTCCGCGCCCAAATGCCGGGCCAGAAAGATCACGATTTCTATGCAGACAAAAATTTTGCAAGAAATCGTGATCCAGAAAACCACTTATGCAGCGCGAATTGCCTCAATATAAGTATCAAACTCACGCTTGAGGACCGTAGCCTGACGGCTCAAATCTTCAGCCGAGGCTTGGAGTTGCGATGCTGCAGCTCCGGTTGATGAAGTAGCTTGGCTTACGCCCGATATGTTTGAATCCACTTCCGCAGATGCTGACGATGCCTCACTCACATTGCGTGTGATTTCTTGGGTCGCAGCCGATTGCTGTTCAATAGCGGCCGATATCGTAGTCGAAATCTGGCTTAACTGAGTAATAATCTCAGTAATCGCCTGAACAGCAGATGCAGCTTGCTGAGTATCTTGCTGCATCTGCTGGATTTGGGTCGATATCTCATCGGTTGATTTGGCTGAGGAAGCCGCGAGATTCTTTACTTCGCTAGCAACAACTGCAAATCCCTTTCCAGCTTCGCCTGCCCGTGCGGCCTCAATCGTGGCATTGAGGGCCAGCAAATTCGTCTGGTTGGAGATATCATTGATGACAGAGGTAACTTCACCAATTTTCTGCGCTGATTGAACAAGCTTCTGGATCGACAGGATAGCGCCCTGGCTTTTCTCCACAGCATCGCCAACCACGGTATTCGACAATTGCACCTGATTAGAAATCTCTCCAATCGAAGCCGTCAGCTCCTCACTCGACGCTGCAACCGTCTGAATATTGGTTGAGGCTTCTGTTGAGGCTGCCGCAACCGCATTGGACTGCACAGATGTCTCCTCAGCGGCAGCGGCGAGGGATTCCGCTGATGCCTGCAACTCGGTGGATGCGGCGGATACGATTTTCACAATATCCGCCATTGATAGTTCAAAACGCTGTGTGGCCGCATCAATTTTCTGCTGTCTAGCTTCTTTGGCGGCCCGTTCTCTTTCAGCCTCGGCCTCAAGTTCCTTAGCGCGAAGAAGACCATCTTTGAAAATTTGAATGGAACCCGCCATCTGGCCGATTTCATCGCGACGCTCTTTTGCGGGAACATCCTGTGTCAAATCACCGCCGGAGAGAATATCCATGTATTTGGTGATGCCCACAATGGGCGTTGCCACCGCGCGCGTGAGAACGAACACACAGCCACCAGCCAACAGAATAAGGACCGCAATTCCCGCAATAGCTAACGTCCTTTGATCATCGTAAATGACATCACCGGTCGCGCTTGCATCATCTGCCCCCTTTTTGTTGAGATAGACCAGTTTAACAAGAAGAGCTGAAGCTTTATTGAACTCCTCCATTGAGTCGCCATAAAGGATTTTCTTGGCCTCATCGTTCATGTTCGTCTGGGATAACTTCAAAAACTGGCTATGGGTATCCATGTATTTTTTCCAGCTAGCCGAAAACTCATTGTATAATTTCTGTTCCTCATCAGAGGAGATCATTTTCTCGTATTCGGCACGCTCTTTAGCTATCTTGGATATAATAGCATCCATGGCACTTTCAGCGTCTTTCATAACAGCCGCATCCGTCGTGCCAACATGATTACATTGCTGGAGCCTAAAATCAGACGTATCGGTGTTTATCTCGGACGTCGCGACCACCGACGGAAGCCAGTTTTCCGCAATAATTGTCGATTGGTCATTGACGGTGGACATGCTGGAAACCAGCTTTGTGGCAAGCCCTGTACTCAAAAGAATCAGGACACCCATAACAAGAAGTATTTTGAGAGATATTTTTAAA
>Ga0209066_10001660_pt1 | contig 28929 bp, 17 predicted proteins | sample All_14_2_FD_187198 | JGI IMG/M metagenome (GOLD analysis project Ga0209066, IMG submission 187198) | Freshwater microbial communities in response to fracking from Pennsylvania, USA - Allegheny Zone_MetaG_DW_15 (SPAdes) (version 2) ...
ATCACGCGCAAGACGGATGACGAAAATGCGGGGTACAACCTGCACGTCAATACCGGCAACAGCTTTGGCACGCAAAACTACCCGATCCAGCTCGGCAGCACGTTGGAGCGGCAGACGTTCGCAGATCTGACCGGCGACGGGATCGGTGACGTACTCTGGGTTGCCAACAACGAGCAAGGGCCCGTGTACGTACAAGCCGGGACAGGTACGGGTTACACGGCCGCGCAGGTCACCGAGGGCACCGTGCTTAAGAACCATCAACGGCACGTGGCCGACTTCACTGGAGACGGGTTGCCGGATGTCATGGCCTGCAGCAGCGACGCGGCAGGTGCCTACTACGCCCTGTACGTCAACACCGGCGCGGGCTTTTCCGTGCGCCGTGATGCCAACGGGCAACCCGCTGCAACCAGCGTCCAATGCGGGCACGACGGCTACCCGCGGGACATGCTGGGCGACTTCAATGGAGATGGATTGCCGGACATCATCGGTTACGAAACGTGGTGGAGTGATCTCTTCGTGATCGGCCTCTCTACCGGCAACCCAGAGGATCCGTTTCAGATCATGACGGCCAAAGGTGTCAAGGCCGGCTTTGAGCGCGGGCACCCCGTCAACAATGCGGTGCTCATTCTGGATGTCAACGGCGATGGCCTTGCCGATATCCTTTCGGAAGGCGTCAATCCGCAGACCGGCGATGGGGATCCGAACTTCAAAGGCTATGCCCTTTATCTCAACACCGGGGAGTTTCAAAAGGATCCGACTACCCTTCCCGACGGGTGGACGCGCCCGGATCAAATCGTGTTCAGTTCGTGGCCGATCGACAGCGGGGTGCGTACCCACGGCAAGCACTACAGCAACAAGCAGGGCGACTTCAACGGCGACGGCGCGACCGATCTGCTGATCTACGACGTGCCGACCAAGGGCCAGTACAACATCGTGTATGGTCGCCCGCCTGCCATGAGGATCACGCGCATCACCAATGGGCTTGGCGCGCAGGTGGAGATCGACTACAAACCGCTGACGGACGCGTCGATCTACGCGAAGGCCAGTGGCGCCACGTATCCGGTGCAGGAAGTCCAAGGCGCCATTCCGGTGGTCTCCGAGTTCCGGCAGAGCAACGGGCTGGGCGGGTTTCAGCGCACTTCGTACTTCTACTCCGGGTTGAGGAGCGATGCGAAGCGCGGTTCGCTCGGCTTCGCCTCGATCCGTACGACCGACCTCGGCACCGGGCTGACGACCACCACTTCCTATCGCCAGGTCTTCCCGCTTACCGGCACGGTGGCATCGGTTGCCACCCGAACCGGTAGCGGAAAACTCGTGTCGACCACGGCCAATACCTATGTTGCCGGCCAACTCGGCAGCGGCAGCGCCTTGCGCCATGTGCCGCTGCTGACCAAGGTCGTGGCGCGCGTCTACGAACCGGCCGATGCGGGCACCAATCCGGTGGTCAGTACCGTGACCGAGAACAGCTACGACAGTTGGGGGAATCTGACGGTCGCGACCGAATCGACCTACCCCGGCATCGAGGGCAATACGACGCCCTACGTCACCAAGACCACCAGCACCTACGCGGCACCCGACACCACCAACTGGATTCTGGCGCGGCTGCTCAGCACCCGCGCCGACAAGAACCTTCCCGGCAAGGCGGCGACGACGCGGACATCGGCGTTCGAGTACGACGCCAAGGGCATGCTCAAGGCGGAAGTCATCGAACCGCAGAACGCCGCGCTCTCCCTGCGCACCGAGTACGTGCGCGACGTCTTTGGCAACATCACCCAGACCAAGGTCGGCGCGGGCACCCCCGAGGTGCGGACCAGTTTGGTCACCTACGATGCCAAGGGCCGCTACCCGGTGTCGGCCACCAACGCGCTGGGTCACGGGGTGCGCACCGACTACGACGCGCGCTGGGGCAAACCCACGCGCGTGGAGGACGCGAATCACAGCGCCAGCACGCCGATGGTGTCGACCGCGACCTACGACGCCTTCGGGCGTGAGGCGAGCAAGACCGATGTGCTGGGCCAGACCGGCAGCGTCGTGCGCCAGTGGTGTACCGCTTCCCTGTGTCCGTCGGCGATCTACGGTAGCCGGGCAAAATTGCGCGTCGAGACGCGTTCTCCCGACGGGGGACGCTCGGCGATCGTACTCGATGCGCTCGAACGCGAGATCGGCAAGGAAACGCTGATGTTCGACGGGCGCTGGAGCCGTCGGCTCACCGGCTACGACGAGAACGGCCGCGTCGCGGCCAGCAGCGAACCCTTCTTCGACGGCGAGACCGTGCATCTGACCGTCCACGACTACGACGAACTCGGGCGAGCCATTGCCGAATCCAGTGACGCCCATCAGGGCGAGACCAGCGGCAGCCGCGTCACCCGCATGCAATACGGGCCGCTGTGGGTGAAGCAGACCGATCCGCGCGGCAAGGTGCGCGTCGAATACAAGAATGCCCTCGGGCAGGTCATCCGCGTCGTCGATCCTGACAACAAGGAAAGCGCCTTCGACTACGACGCGCAGGGAAACCTGATCGCCACAAGCGACGCGCTGGGCAACCTGTCGACCCTCGAGTACGACGCGCGCGGCCTCAAGCTGCGCAGCGTCGATCCGGACATGGGCGCGTGGACCTTTGCCTACACCCGTTTCGGCGAGCTGGCGTCGCAGACCGACGCGAAGGGCCAAGTCGTCCATAACACCTATGATGTGCTCGGTCGGCTGGTACAGCGGGTCGACGACGAGCGCACGACCACCTGGACCTACGACACGCGCTGGAAGGGCGCGCTCACCTCGCTGTCCTCCACCGATGGCTACGCCGAGTCGGTCAGCTACACCGCGAAAGGCCAGGTCGCCACGCGCACGCAGAAGATCGCGAATGTCAACTACACCTATGCCTACGCTTATGACGCGCTGGGCCGGGTCGAGACGCTGACCTATCCCAGCCAGTTCCGCGTCAAACAGAACTTCACCTCCTACGGCCATCTGAGTTCGATCGTCGATGCCAATTCCGGGCTCGCGTACGTCACGATCCAGAGCGGCGATGCGCGCGGCAACGTGACCGGCTTCGTCTACGGCAATGGCGTTTCGACGCTGCGAACCTTCGACGCGGCGCAGGGCGTTCCGCGTGGCGTCAGCGCCTCGAAAGGGTCGAGCGTCCTGCACCAGATGGCCTTCGGCTGGGACATCATCGGCAACCTCGCCGAGCGCCAGGACCTGCGCCGCGGCCTGGCCGAGGCGTTCACCTACGACAATCTCAATCGATTGAAAACCGCGCAGGTCCGCGTCAACGGCACGGTCACTGGCACCGACAGTTTCAGCTACGACGCCCTCGGCAACATCCTCAGCAAGACCGGGGTGGGGACGTACACCTACGGGGCCGGTTCCGCCGGGCCGCACGCCGTCACCAGCATCAGCGGTGCACGCCCCGGCACCTTCACCTATGACGCCAACGGCAACATGCTGAGCGGCTGGGGTCGCACCATCGCATGGTCGGCCGCCAACCTGCCCACCCAGATCACCCAGGGCAGCGACACGGTGCGCTTCACCTACGCGCCCGGCGGCCAGCGCATCCTGCAGGTCGAGTCGGGTCTGGTGCCGCGCACGGTGGTCTACGCCGGCACGATGTACGAGAAGCAGACCGCCGGCGCCGCCGTCACCCATCGACACTTCGTGCAGGCCGGGGGCGAAACCATCGCCATCGTCAACACCGGTGCCTCGACCGCGACTCAGTACCTGCATCGCGACCACCAGAAATCGATCACTCTGCTCACCAACCAGGCCGGCGCCGCGCTCGAATACCTGAGCTACGACGCCTTCGGCAAGCGGCGCAACGCCATGACCTGGGCCGCTGACACGACCGATGCGCTGCTTCAGACCAACAGCCACCAGACCGACCGCGGCTACACCGGCCACGAGCAGCTCGATCGCGTCGCCCTGATCCACATGAACGGGCGCGTCTACGACGCCGCGCTCGGGCGCTTCATCAGCCCGGACCCGTTCGTGCAGTTCCCGCTCAGCACCCAGGGACTCAACCGATACACCTATGTCGACAACAACCCGCTCAGCTATACCGACCCGAGTGGGTTTTTCGTCAAGAAGCTAGTCAAGGCGGTGGTCGGTTTTCTTAAAAGCATGACTTCCCCTGAGCAGATCCTGACTAGGCTGGTAGTTGCGGTCGCTTGTGGTAACCCCGCGTCAGCTCCGGCATGTGCAGCCTATCTCACGGGAATCAGTGCGACCATTCAAGCATCCAGTGCAGGCGCGCGCCCGAGCGACATCCTGAAAGCAGGCCTGATGACGGCCGCGAGCACTTATCTCGGCGCAACGCGCCCCTCGCCCGCCGAATATCCTCAGGATCCTTTGCGACGTGGTTCTTGTATAGATGTGATCGCTGGGGATTTCGTGTCCTCCGGCTGCTCGGCAGGCCGTCCGTCCGGAGCATTGAATCTCGCACAGGATTCAGTCAAAGGAAACGTGGAGGAGGGTGTAACGGCGCAGGACCTGGCGATAGCGGCGGTTACTGAGTGCAATGCTGATCCCACGTGTACGGCAGCCGCGAACTACACGCGAATCGAACAAGTAAAAACTGCGTGGGGGAGTTGGGTCGGCGTCTTCCAAAACAACGACACTGGCAAGACCGCACTCGTTCCGTCCGCCACCAGGTGGTATCACCCCGGCGACTGGCTGACCAACATCGGGGCCGCGGCAGGTTTTCGTCCGATGCAGTATGAAAATGCGATGGACGTCGCTCGGCGTTACCCAGGGGCTCTTGTGGCAGGGCATTCAAAAGGTGGGGGGATGGCGCAAGCCATGGCCCGCATTACAGGAGGTGAGTTCACCATCTTCAACTCCGCCGCCCCGAACAATTTTTATTACCACGGTGCCGACGGAATTGGGGCTTTGCGAAATGTGGCAGGGTCCGAGCAAATGGGGCGTCTTTTCTATAGCGGTAGCGATGTACTCCGCCCCATAAATAAGGTGACGACGTTCCTTGGGCTGACCCAGATGCCAACCAATCAGACTCGCATTCCAGGCGGCGGATTCCATGGCATGGGCGCGCTTAGAAGGCGAATCGAGGATATTTCATGGGAAGGCAAATGATCCGATCGGCCAGCGCGCTAGTAACCTATTGACGCGGGGACTCGAAGTTTGGACATGCTGTCCAAGCTTCGAGTCCGCGAGTCCGGTGCTCGCCGAATTGACGCGTGGATATTCCGCCCATGGGAAGCCACCGTTCCGAACCTATGGGAAGCCAGTGTTGAGGCCTTCGACGAAGCCGAGCGAGCGGCTACTTGAACGGGTTGCGGCTTCGGAGGTACAGAATGCCCAGCTCGATGCCGCGCGCAACGGCTGCAGTGCGCGTATCGACCGAGAGTTTTCGCAACACGCTTTGCACGTGGGTGCGGACGGTATTGATCGAAACCCGCATCTTTTCGGCGATCGCCTCATTGGATGCCCCACTCGACAAGAAGGTGAGCACCTGCAGTTCGCGCTCGGTCAACAGATCGCGACGGGTTCGCGTGAGGCGTCGCCAAACCGGTCCGGCTTTGCCCGGGCTCGCTTCTGTCTCGGCGGCCCGGCGAACGGCCAGGCGCAGTTCATCCGCGCTCGCGGTTTTGATCAGATAGGCCTGAGCGCCCGCCTCCAGCGCCTTGACGATGCGTTCATCGCCTTCGAAGGTCGTGAGAATCAGCACTCGCGCCCCCGGCGAGGCGAGCAGGATTCGACGTGTCGCGGCGATGCCGTCGATCCCGGGAAGATTGAGGTCCATCAGGGTGACATCGGGCTGACACGCGGCATGCAGCCTCACCGCGTCCTCGCCGCTGCCCGCCTGGCCGACGACAACGACCTGGCCCTGCATCGACAGCAGGGCCGCGAGCCCTTCACGCACGACCACATGGTCGTCGACCAACAGTACTCGGATCGGTTCTCGGCGCACGGGATCGATCTCAGGCCGGCACGTCGACGATCACGGTAGTGCCCCCGCCCGGCTCTGAATGGATCCGCACCGTGCCGCCGATTCGCTGCGCTCGTTCGGCCATGCCGCCAAGGCCCATCTGGCACTCGGGGGGCAATGCCTCGGGATCGAAACCGACCCCGTCATCGACGACCCGGACGCACACGCGTCCCGAGCTGGACCGTACCTCCACCTTGAGCGCGGCGGCTTGGGCGTGCCGAACGACGTTGACGATGGCCTCCCGGACGATTCGAAGAAGGTGAAACTGGGTGCTCTGCGTCAGCGGCGGCATGCTGCCGGGGACATCGATCTCGACGTCCAGATGCGCGGGCTCCGCAAGAGATCGCATGAGCATCCGAACCGAATCGGGGAAATCGACCGCGCCTTCATCGGAAGACCGCAAGGCCCACACCGCGAGATGCGCTTCTTCGACGCTCTCGTCGGCCATGCGCGATGCCAGGCGCAGATGACGCTGCGCATCGGTTTGTTGCGGCAGCAGGTACTGCGTAGCGATCTCCAGTTGCAGGCGAATGCCCACGATGCCCTGCGCCACCGTATCGTGAATCTCCCGAGCGATTCGGTTGCGTTCGCTCAGCACCGCATTGCGGGTGCGCAGTGGCAGTAAACGCGCGCGATGCGCGGCGAACGCCATCGCTCCCGCTAGCGCGAGCAGCAGCACGCGAAACCAGGTCCTCAGGTAAAACGGCGTAGGCACCTCGAACCCGAACTCGCTAGGCCGCGTGCTCCAGACGCCGCTGTTGTTGCGGGCGTCGAGCTGAAATCGGTAACTCCCCGGGGGAAGGTTGGTGTAGCTGACCGAGCCCGCGTTCGTTACGATCGGCTCGTTGTCGTAGCCGACCAGCATGTGGCGGAAACGAACGAACTCCGGCGCCTGCAGACTTGAAGCGGCGAGTTCGAATTCCAGGCGATGATCGCCATACGGAACCCGCGCGCCCACCAGGGGCGCGCCATCGACAGTGACCGACTGGACGATGGCATGAGGGGGGCGCAGGTTGAGCCCGACGCGCCTCGGGTCGAGCATGACGAGGCCCTTCGCATTCGGAAACCAGAGCCGGCCGTCGCGAGAGATCGCGTAGGACGGCGCATGCCCGCCATTGAACTCGATGCTGCGCAGGCCGTCATGGAGACCGAACGAGATCGGATCGAGGCTCAGGCGAACGCCATCGGCGACTGCGTGCAATTGTGATCCGGGAACGAAGAAGATCCCATCGCTGCTGGTCATCCAGAACCGCCCTTCGGAATCGGGCGCGATGCTCAGCACCTGATCCCACGGCATGCCCTGCTCGGCCCCGATCGCGACGAACCGGCCATCCTGGAACCGCACGAGGCCCGCATCGACGGTGCCGATCCACAAGGTCCCATCCGGCTCCGCGTGGAGCGATGCGATCCGGTTGCTGGGCAATCCATCTTCGCTACGCCAGCGATCGATTACGCCGTCCCGAAATCGAAACAGCCCGTCGTCGAGCGTGCCGACCCAGACACTGGCATCCGGCCCTTCTGCATACGCATGGGCCAGTCTCGCTTGGTAGCCCTGGTCCGGACCGAACGTGCGCAGTCCCGAGTCATCCAAGTATTGCAAGGTCCCGTAGGCCAAGGTCTGAATCCAGAGCCCGCCGCGACTGTCCAGGAACAGGCCTTGCACGAACTTGCCGTCCAGATCGTGCAGAGCCGGGGGCGACTGGAACCTCCCGTCCCGCCATTGCAGCACGCCCTCGGTGCTGGTCCCGACCCAAATCACGCCCCGCTCCGCGTCGGCCAGGACAGACGTGGCGACCGATGTCGAGCGGTCGGCGGGAAACGCGTGCATGGTGACTTGCCGTCCATCGAAGCTGAAAATGCCGCGATCTCCCGCGACCCCCCAGAGCGTGCCATCGCGGTCGGCGGACACCGACCACACCATGGGGTCGACCAGTCCGTCCTGAACGCCGAATGTCGTAAAGGCGACGTTTCGGAGGCGAAACAAACCCCGGCCGGTGGCGCCGACCCAGAGACTGCCTTCTTGATCCTCGGCGAGCGACGCGATGCCCGCGTCGGCGAGCGGATGTCCCGCAGAAAAACGCTCGGCTCTGGTTCCACGAACCCGCCAAAGCCCATGACCCTGAGTGCCTGCCCACAGGCTTCCCGCCTTGTCGCGCAGCAATGAGTCGACGGCTGCATCCGCGGGCCAGCGGTCCGCAGCAAACCTGGTGAGCACCTGGTTCGACCAGCGCTGCAGCCCGGCGCCGTAGGTGCCGATCCACACGCTGCCGTCCGGTTCGAATGCGAGGGCGGTCGCACCGGTCTCCGCCAGCTCGTGCGCTATCGTGATCGTGGGGCGACCCGGCTCGATGCGCCGAACCCCCGCTCCGCTGGTAGCAGCCCAGAGGGTGCCGTTGGCATCGAATGCAAGATGGGTCACGCGGTCTTCCGGCTCGCCGTCAGCGAGCCCGACCATCCAGCCGCCCTCGGACCACTTGGCGACTCCGCCGCGCGTGTTGCCTGCCCAAACCTCGTCGTTGGTCGTGGCGAGCAAAGCGACCACAGTGGCGGGACTCCAGGACGGCAACGGTTCCCATCCTGTATTTCCGCCTTCGTCGCGATTGCGAAAGACCCCCAGGGAGTTCGCAATCACCACGCTCCCGGCGTCTGTTGCGACGATCGCGGTCGGCCGTCCTCCTCGCAACGGCGGGCGGGCGCGCTGGTCGAAGCGGGTGAACCGGCGCCCATCGAATCGCGTGAGGCCCGAATCGTTGGTGAACCACAGATATCCCGCGCGCGACTGAACGATGGACATCGGGGAGCTGTGCGGCAACCCTTCCGCCGAGCTCCAGTTCTGCATGCCCAGGCGATGGAGCGGTGTGGTGTGGTCCTGCGCCGAAAGACAACCGGGCGCCGCCACAACGGCCGCGCTGACGGCCAAGAATCCGAGCCGCCACGACTGCCGGAGTCGCGCTGCCCGGCGCGGGAGAGGGGTGTGATGCGTCATGTCGATCTTCTTTCGGCATTTATCCCATCGAGAAACTCCTGGCCGCGCGACGAAGAAGACACGACATCGTCCGCGCATGCACTCTACGGCATGATCATGCAGGAGGACGAGCCACGAGTCGTCCGATCGGATGAGCCACAGGGCGAAGCGATCCTTCAAGCTCGGTATGCGTGAAGGGGAGATCGCATCATGTGTGTCGTTCCATCGACAGGACGCCTCCAGGTTCCTTTCAATGGGCCCGGGATTGCGTCTGCCCACCCGTTTCGGAGTCGGCCGCGCCTGCCCAGGCCCCGCGTGCCGTGAGTCTGCCATTCAGCAACGGGATGATCGACGCGAAGGTCGAGCACGGCGTGTACCTGCTCGCCCTGGCTGCCTTGGCCAAGTCCGAGGAAAGCATGAGCCACGTGCGGCGAGTGGGATTGATCTCCGAGACCTTGGCGATCGCCTCCGGCATTCCGGCTGAGCATGCCCGCGCCATCGGGTTGGCGGCGCCATTGCACGACATCGGAAAGGTCACCGTGCCGGAAGAAATCCTTCGGAAGCCCGGCAGCCATACGCCGGAGGAAGCCGCGATCATGAGAGGGCACGCCGAAGCGGGTCGTCGCATGTTGAGCGCCACGAACCTGCCCCTGCTTTGCCTCGCAGCAGAGATCGCGGGGGCGCATCATGAAAACTGGGACGGCTCAGGCTATCCCCGAGGCCTCGCGGCGGGGGCGATCCCGCTATCGGCCCGTGTCGTCGCACTGGCCGACGTGTTCGACGCTCTCAGCAGCAGGCGCTGCTACAAGGATGCCTGGGGCGAAGAGCGGGTGCAGGCGTTCATCGTCGAGCAACGAGCGAAGAAGTTCGACCCTCGGTTCGTGGACGTCCTGATCCGGCAATGGACTCGCATAGGGGAAATTCGCCGACAAATTGAGGACTGACCACGTCGAGCACTGACGACGGCGTCACCGACTGCGGCCTCACCGGTGATCGAGGCTGAGGATTGCTTCGCCACAGTGCTCGCAGCGCAGGGGTCGATCGACCAAGCGGGGAGAGCTGCCCTAGGCCATGGACGCGAGCGTCTTCCGGAACCGAGCCAGGGATGCGATGAACAAGGCGGCACCGATGACGGCCAGGCTGATCAATTGCGGCCAGACCACGTCCAGTCCGGCGCCGCGGTAAAGAATGCCCTGGGACAACATCACGAAGTGGGTGTTGGGAGCGGCCAGCATCACGAACTGGACCAGCTCGGGCATGTTCTCGCGCGGCGTGCTGCCGCCGGATAGCATCTGCAGCGGCAACAGGACCATCAGCAACAGCAGTCCGAACTGCGGCATCGAGCGCGCCAGCGTCGCCAGAAAAATTCCCAGCGAGGTGGTGGCGAACAGGTGAAGGGCCGCACCGGTGAAGAACAGCGTCTGCGATCCTTCGATCGGTACACCCATCAGGCCGCGTACGACAGCATTGAGCGCCAGTGCCGAGGCCACCAGGACCACTGCGGCCATCGCCAGTACCTTGGCGGACATGATTTCAAACGGCGTGACGGGCATCACCAGAAGATGTTCCAGGGTGCCATGCTCACGCTCGCGGATCAGGGCCGCGCCGGTCAGGACGATGGACAGCATGGTGATGTTGTTGATGATCTGCATTACGCCACCGAACCAGGCCTTGTTCAGCTCCGGGTTGAAGCGGGCGCGCAGCGCCAGCTCCACCGGCGGGCTGGCCAAGGCACGGTGGCGACGTACGAACTCGTTGACCTGATCCTGGACGATGACCTGGATATGGCCGCTGCCGGAGAAGGCCTGGCTCATGCGGGTGGCGTCCACACTCAGCTGGATGGACGGGTTGCGACCGGCGAGCACGTCGCGCTGGAATCCGGCCGGAATATGCAGCGCGAATGTGTCGAGGCCGGCATCCATGCGTGCGTCCAGCTCGGCCGGGGTGATCAGCGCCGGCGGCATGAAGTATGGGGGATACAGGGCGTCGATGATGTGTTGGGACAACTGCGAGCGATCCTCGTCGATCACGGCGATCGGGGCCTTGTTGAGCGTTTCCGGCATCGCGGTCGCTGCGGTGTAGATGGAAAAACTGAAGGCGTAGACGATCAGCACCAGCATGATCGGGTCGCGCAGTAGGCTGCGCAGCTCCTTGAGGCCAAGGTGGGCAATATTGCGCAGGCGTTGTCGGGTCATCTCGCCTGCTTCCTCAGGAACAGGGCGGTCAAGCCGATCAGCACCGGCGCGCTGATCAGCAGCGGCACGAACGAGGCCCGCAGATCAGCGAAGCCTAGGGCCTTGGAGAAGGTGCCGCGCGAAATGGTGACGAAGTGCGTGGTCGGAAAGACTGCACCGATCAGGCGTCCTGCACCTTCCAGCGAGCTCACCGGATCGATGAGTCCGGAGAATTGGACGGCCGGCAGGATGGTCAGCAAGGCGGTGCCGAACAGGGCAGCCACCTGGCTGCGCACGAACGAGGAAATCAGCAGGCCGAAGGCAGTGGCGCTGATGACATACAGGAACGCACCCAGCGCCAGGGCCGCGAAGCTGCCGCTGATCGGCACGCGGAACAGCACAACCGCCATCACCACCAGCAGCAGGAAGCTTGCCATCGCCAGCACGATGTAGGGAATCTGCTTGCCTAGCAGGAACTCCAGCCGGGTGGCCGGCGTGACATGGAAATTGATGATCGAACCCAGCTCCTTCTCGCGCACGACCGACAGGGCGGCAAGGATGGCGGGGATCAGCATGAGCAACAGCGGGATCACCGCCGGCACCATGGCAGGGAGGCTGCGCACGTCGGGGTTGTAGCGAAAGCGCGTTTCCACCGTAGCCAACGGCGCGACGGCGGCAGATCCCAATGCTTCGCGCAGACGTTGACTCAGCCACGTCTGGTGAATGCCCTGCACATAGCCGCGTACCGTCTCGGCGCGCTGCGGCATGGCGCCATCGATCCATGCCCCAACCTGGACCGGCCGCCCGTGCAGCAGGTCCCGGCCGAAACCCGATGGGATCTCGATGGCCAAGCTGATCTCACCCGCCCGCATACGCTGATCCAGCTCGGCGTAGTCCTGCAACGGCCGGTGCTCTTTGAAGTAGCGAGAGCCTGAAAGGCTCAAGCTGTAGTCACGGCTGATACTGGTCTGGTCGCGATCGAGGACGGCATAGGACAGATCCTCCACATCCATCGTGATGCCGTAGCCCAGCACCAGCATCAGTAGGATGCTGCCCAGTGCGGCCAGACTCAGACGGATCGGATCGCGGCGCAACTCCCGAGTCTCGCGCAGCGTAAAGCTCAGCATTCTCTGCAGGCTGAATCGACGGCGCATTGCCTTCGATGAGGTCTGCAGGGCAGACGGTTGGGGCATCAAACTTTCAGTGCGGAGCGGTTCGATGGGTGTTTCGGCGGCTGCATCCTGCAAGTGCGCGATGAACGCGTCTTCCAGTGTGGCGGTGCCGCGCGCAGCGACTATGGCCCGAGGCGTATCACTGACCAATACGCGCCCCGCATGCATCAGCGAGATGCGGTCACAACGCTCGGCTTCGTTCATGAAGTGTGTGGAGATGAAGATCGTTACGCCGTCCCTGCGGGACAACTCCACGAGAGCGCGCCAGAACGCGTCGCGCGCCACCGGGTCCACGCCGGATGTCGGTTCGTCGAGGATCAACATCTCGGGGCTGTGGACCATGGCCACCGCCAGAGACAAACGCTGGCGATCACCGAGTGGCAGCGCATCCGGCAGGCTGTCGAGGATATCGGTGAGATCAAATCGGTCCGCCAAGACCTTCATGCGGAGCAGGATGTCGGCGTGTGGCAGGCCGTAGAGACGGGCGTGCAGCACCAGGTTCTGGTGCACTGTCAGCTCCCCATAGAGCGAAAAGCTCTGGGTCATGAAGCCTACGCGACGACGCGTGGCCAGATCGTGGGGATTGAGCGGCTTGCCGAAGAGCAATGCCTCTCCCTCGCTGGCGGGCAGTAACCCGGTCAGCATTTTCATCGTGGTGGTCTTGCCGCAGCCGTTGGAGCCTAGGAAGCCGAAGATCTCACCGCGCCGGATGCGGAAATTCACCCGGTCTACCGCCGTGAAATCGCCGAAACGCTTGGTGAGGTCGCGCGCCTCGATGGCGACATCCGCGGCGGCGCTGACCGCCTGCGGCACGATCTCCACCGGGCGGTATCCAGCGCGCTGCGAATCGGGCAGCAGCGCGATGAAGGCTTGTTCCAACGTGTCGCAGCCCGTGCGGTCCAGCAGATCGGCCGGGGTGCCGGTGGCGAGCACGCTGCCCGTGTCCATGGCGGCCAACCAGTCGAAGCGTGCGGCTTCCTCCATGTAGGCGGTCGCGACCAGCACGCTCATGCCCGGGCGGTCGGCCCGAATGCCGTCGATCAGCGCCCAGAACTGGCGGCGAGACAACGGGTCGATGCCCGTGGTCGGCTCATCGAGGATCAGCAGGTCGGGGTCGTGGATCAGTGCACAGCACAGTCCGAGCTTCTGCTTCATGCCGCCCGAAAGCTTGCCGGCCGGCCGGTCAGCAAACGAGGCGAGCCCCGTAGAGGCCAACAACGCCGCGATGCGCTGCGCGCGCTCGCTGCGAGCATGGCCGAACAGCCGGCCGAAGAAATCCACGTTTTCGAATACGGTCAGCGTCGGATAGAGGTTTCTTCCCAGGCCCTGCGGCATGTACGCGATGCGCGGACACACCTCGGCGCGAAAGCGCGCGCTGGCCATGTTGCCGCCCAGCACCTCGATGCGTCCGCTCTGCAGGGCGCGTGCTCCGGCAACAAGCGCCAGTAGGCTCGATTTGCCCACCCCATCCGGTCCGATCAGGCCGGCCATGGCTGCGGACGGCACATCGACGTCGACCCCGCGGAGCGCTTCAGTGTTTCCAAAGCGCAGGCCGACGCCCCGAAGGCGCGCTACCGGTGCAGAGTCAGGGAGCGGCCGGCTGCTCATTCCGGAATCCTGACCTGCAGTTCCGGCGGCCATGAGACTGCGGCGTCGAGCTTGACGTGGGCAACGCCAGGCAGTCCGGTTTTCACGTGATCGAGATGCTTTTCCAGCAATTCCGGCGCGATCTGCGCGCGCACGCGGAACATCAGCTTCTCCCGCTCGACCTGGGTTTCCACCGTCTTGGGCGTGAACTGCGCCACATCCGCGACAAACGAAATGCGCGCGGGGATCACGTATTGCGGCGCGGCATCCAGAACCAGCCGCGCTTCGCTGCCCAGCGCGATCCGTCCTGCGGCGCGGGTCGGCAGAAAGAACGTCATGTACACATCTGTCAGATCCACCAAATTGAGCACCCTTCCGCCGGCGCCGACGATTTCACCCGGGCGCGCGACGATCATCTGTACGCGCCCGTCACGCGGCGCCTTGAGTTCGCCGTCCTGGATGTCGGTCTGGATGCGTGTCACCTCTGCACGGGCTGCGTCCACCGCCGACTCGCTGGCGCGAATCTGGTTTTCCGCCGTCGCAATCGCCGCGTCGGTCGCCGCCACTTGCGCTTTCGCGACGCTCAACGCCGCGCGGGCTCGATCTAGCGCTTCTGCTTGATCGTCGAGTTGCTGTTGCGATACGAACGCCTGTCGCTGCAAGTCGGCCAATCGCTTCGCACGTCGTTCCGCGGCGCTGCGTTCACTCTCTCGCTGGGCCACGATGGCTTCGGCCGCCGCCTTTTCGCTTGCCCGTTGCGCGAGCAGGCTGCGCGACGTGGCGACGCCATCTTCGGCCTGCCGCAATCGCGCTTCTGCTTGTCGTGCTTGGGCCTGCAGGGACGCCGTGTCCATGCGCGCCAGCAACTGCCCCGCGCGGACCAGATCGCCCTCGCGGACCTCGATGCTTTCAAGGCGACCGGGCTGTCGGGCGGCGATGTCGATTTCCACCGCCTCGATGCGCCCATTGCCCTGGACGATCGAAGCGGCGGTGTCGGGCGAGAGCGTTCGTTGCCAGGCCAGGAAGGCCAGGGCCGCCGCGAGCGTCAAGCCAGCAAGGAGAATGAGTCCGGAGCGGCGATTGCGGATTGACATGGAGCCCTCGTGGGTTGCGGCCGGTCGGTCGGCGATCCGGCATGGTCATCAGTAAGCCCGGCTGACGGTGATGCTGCCATAAGCCGGTCGGCTGCTCTGGCCGTCGAACTCACGGCTGCGCTCGAAGCGTGCGATGGTGAACTTCCATGCCCCACGGGTCAGCGCCAGGCCCATGCCGGCATCGGCTACCCATGGTCGTTTGTCGACCTGGTGACTTTCTTTCCAGGCGTTGCCGTCCAGGGCGATGTTGTAGGCGACCCCGCGTACATCGAGCGTGGCGAAGACATGCCACGACCACCCACGGCCTCGGCTTTGCGCCCGGCCTGGTGCGAGATTCTCGCCGGCCGGACGCTGCGGGTCGCTGCCGAAGTCATCGGGAAGCTGCTTGCCGAAGCGCCATTCGAGGCCGGCATTGGCGTGTGTCGAGAGATTGCCGACGCTCACGCCCCAGTGAACGATGGCATCCCATCCCAGGGACCGCTGGCTCCGCTGCACGATGCGGCGCGAGCGCTCATGAAGCAGCTGGAACACGGGCTCGTCGCCCAACTGATGTTCCCAGCCGCGTGCGCGATCGGAACCGATGATCGCGTGCCAGCCGTTCTGAACCTGCTCCCCCCTGGCGGAAGGGCCCACGATGCCCAGGCGTAGCTGGGTGGTGCGCAGTCGGTCGCCACGCCGCGTGTTGGCGCCGACGCCGAAAATCAGCGCAGCGGCGTAGGGACGGTCGTCGGGCAAGAACTGTGTCGTGAGCGTGTTCTCCGGCGTGAACAGCGCATGGCCGATGCTGAAGACGAGGTTTCTTCGTGCACCGGCTTCCGGAGGCAGCCAGTCGATATGAGTCATTGCCCAGCGAAGCGTTGCCGGAAGACAGTCCGTGGCTTCGGCATCGAGATCCGGGGAGCGCCAACTGGCCAGAAAGCCGTTGCTGTAGCCCTGGTCCTGTCCGCGTCCGCCGAACAGGTCGTTATCGAGCCTCACATTGAAGACGTGGTCGGGCTCGCAGGCGGCTGCCCCTGTCGCACTCGCCAAGAACAGTGCAGTCGCCAGTAGACGAACTGCACCGGAGCCTGGGCCAGAATCGCTGGATGGCCGGCGCGCTGCCTGGCGCCGATCGGGGTTCGACCCGCCGAGTCGTGCCATGCGCTCAGGTCCTGCACTCGAATCCGGCCAGTAGGGTTTCGACCATCCGCTGTCCCGTAGCCGTCAGCGTTTCGGTCTGCGGCTGCATCAGCCAGATTCGGATCAAGCCGCTGGCCATTGCGTGCAGGCATCGGGCGAGGTCTCGGCTATCCACCCCGGAACGGATGCGCCCCTGCTCCTGGGCCTTGGACAGCGCCAGCGCGACGCCGGCAACGAAGGTTTCCAACTGCCGTTGCTGCCGCTCCAGAAGAAAGGCCTGGTCGTCGACCATCTCGCAGCGCAGCATCATGATTTCCATCGCCGCACGCGTCCGCGCATCCAGCTCGATCGCCGAGAACAGATCGTCGAATACGGTGCGCAGCAAGGTCATCGCATCGGCCTGTTCGCTGACCAGCCGATGTTCGAAGCGCTCGAAGAACGGCACTTCGATTCGCTCCATCATGGCCGTCAGCAGATCCGCCTTGTTGCGGAAATGCCAGTAAACGGCGCCGCGCGTGCAGCCTGCTCGCCGCGCCACCTGTTCCAGCGTGGTCCGCGCGACGCCGTTCGCCAGAAAGCAGGATTGCGCGGCATCGAGGATGGCATCGCGCGTCAGGAGGGCATCGGCCTTGGTCTTCCTCGCCATGGGGCAATCACCTGGGTGGTTGCTATACATTCTAGCATGTATGTAAGATGGCGAGCCTCGCCGTGGTGCCGTCTGTCGGTGGCGTTGCGGCAAGCTCCCTCCTCATCCGGTGTCCGCCATGCGCCCTGCTCGCTGTCCTCCATCCTGCCGTTCGCTGCTGGTTTTGCTGGCGATAGCCGCATTGGGTGCCTGTTCGCGACCGCCCGAACCCTCCGCGCCGCCGCCGACGCAGGTGGTCGTGCACGACGTGGTGCGCGAGAACGTGCCGCTGCGCTGGGTGTCGCCGGCGCGGGTCGCGGGAACCCAGGACATCGAGGTGCGGGCGCGGGTCAGCGGGGTCGTCGTCGAACGCGCCTATCGCGAAGGACAGCCCGTGGCCAAGGGAGACCTGCTGTTCCGCATCGAACCGGATGCCTATCGGGCGCTGGTGGCACAAGCGGATGCCGAAGTCGCCCGGCAGCAGGCCCTGGTCGCCGAGGCCGAGCAGACCTTCAAGCGCATGTCGGCGCTGGTCGAGGACGGGGCGGTCAGCCGCAGCGAGTTCGATGCCGCCGAGGCGGCGCTGCGTAGCGCCCGCGCCAACGAGGCCGCCGCGAAAGCCGCCGCCGATATCGCCCGGCTCGACTTGAGCTACACCGAGGTCCGCGCACCCGCGAACGGGTTCGCCAGTCGCGAAGCGGTGACGCTCGGCAATACCGTCAGCGGCTCCCGCAATGCCCCCGGCGACCTGCTGACGACGATCGTCCAGGCCGATCAGGCGAGGGTCGAGTTCTCGATTCCCGAGCCCAGCTTCCTGCGCGCCCGGGCGCTGGTGCCCGAGCGTGGCCGCGGCCTCACCGCCACCGTCACCAAGGGCTCCGATTGCGCCGGCGAGGGCAAGGTCGACTTCACCGACACCCGGGTGAATCAACAGACCGGCACGGTCCAGGTGCGGGCTCTGTTCGACAACCCGACGGCCTGCCTGATTCCTGGCCAGTTCGTCGAGGTGGCGTTGTCGGGCGCCGAACTGCCGAACGCCATCGTCATCCCCAAGCACGCGGTGCTGTTCTCCCAGGCCGGCGCCGTGGCATGGGTCATCGGTGCCGACAACACGGTGGCGATGCGCCCGGTGGACCTGGGCGAGTCGCTTGAAGATCGCTGGGTCGTCGAGCGTGGGCTTGAGGCAGGCGAGCGCATTGTCGTCGGCGGCCTGCTGAAGCTGCGCCCGGGCAGCGCGGTGGTGGTGGCGCCGCCAGCAGCGCCAGCGGCGACCGAACAGGAGCGCTGAGCCATGTTCTCGGATTTCTTCATCCGCCGACCGATCTTCGCGACCGTGCTGTCGCTGATCATCGTGTTGCTCGGGCTGGGCGCCATGACCCGTCTGCCGGTCGCGCAGTATCCGGAGATCCTGCCGCCGCAGATCACCGTCAATGCGACCTACTCGGGCGCCAGCGCCGAGGTGGTCGCGGACACCATCGCCGCACCGATCGAGAACCAGATCAACGGTGCCACCGGCATGCTGTACATGAATTCGAGCAGCAGCTCGGATGGCCGCATGGCGCTGACGGTGACCTTCGAGACCGGCACCGACTCCGACGACGCCCTTGTAGAAGTCAACAACCGCATCGCTGCGGCCGTTCCGCAGCTGCCCGAAGAGGTGCGCCGCCTCGGTGTGACGGCGCGCAAATCGCTGTCGGACATCCTCGGCGTGGTGTCGCTGTCCTCGCCGGATGGCCGCTACAGCGAGGTGTTCCTCAGCAACTACGCGCTGCTCAATGTCGTGGACGAGATCAAGCGGGTGCCCGGTGTCGGCGATGCCCGCCTGTTTGGTCTCAAGTACTACTCGATGCGGGTCTGGATGGATGCGGCGCGCATGCGCGCGCTGGCGATGACGCCCTCGGAAATCGCCGCAGCGCTGCGGCGCCAGAACGTGCAGTTGCCCGCCGGCAAGATCGGCGCCGAACCGAACGATGAACCGGTGGACTTCACCTACACCATGGTGACGCGCGGCCGTCTGGTGGAGCCGGAGGATTTCGGCAGGATCGTCGTGCGTCGCGACGAGGCGGGCGGTGTCGTTCGCCTGCGCGATGTCGCCCGCGTGGAACTCGGCGGTCAGAACTATGCGTTCGCGTCGCGCAGCAACGGCGAGCTGGCCGTGCCGGTGGCCGTGTTCCTGCAGCCGGGCGCCAACGCGCTGGCAACAATGGATGCCGTGCACGATCGGCTTGCCGAGATCGCCGGCCAGTTTCCGGATGGGCTCGAATACCGCGTGCCCTACGACACGACCGAGTTCGTGCGCATTTCGATCGAAGAGGTGGTGAAAACGCTGTTCGAGGCGGTGGCGCTGGTGTTTGCGGTGGTGTTCCTGTTCCTCGGCAACTGGCGCGCCACCCTGATTCCGACGCTGGCGGTTCCGGTGTCGCTGATCGGCACCTTCGCCGGCATGCTGCTGCTCGGTTTTTCGATCAATACACTGACCCTGTTCGGCATGGTGCTGGCCATCGGCATCGTCGTCGACGATGCCATCGTCGTGCTCGAAAACGTCGAGCGCATCATGCACCAGGAGCATCTCTCGCCGGTGGAGGCGACCCGGAAGGCGATGCGCCAGGTCACCGGGCCGGTGATCGCGATCGTGCTGGTGCTGACGGCGGTCTTCGTACCGGTGGCCTTCGTCGGCGGACTGAGCGGCGTGATGTACCAGCAATTCGCCATCACGATCGCCGTCTCGGTGGCGATTTCCGGGCTGGTCGCGCTGACGCTCACGCCGGCCCTGTGCGCATTGATCCTGCGCCCGGAAGACAAAGCCGCCTTTCGCTGGCTCGACCGCTTCAATGCCTGGTTCGATCGCCTCACCGGCCGCTATGTGGCGGGTGCCGGCTACCTGTTGCGCCACGGCATGCTGACCCTGGCCCTGTTTGTGGCCATCGGAATCGGCGCGGTCCTGCTGCTGCGCTTGGTGCCCGGTGCGCTCGTCCCGAACGAGGATCAGGGCACGATCATCGTTTCCGCCATTCTTCCCGATGGCGCGTCGTTGTCGCGCACGGACAAGGTGGTAACCGAACTGGAGGCGTTCTACGACAAGGGGACCCTGGTCGACGGTTCGGTATCGCTGATTGGCTATGACCTGCTGTCCGGTGCCTTGAAGAGCAACGTGGCGACCCAGTTCGTGTCCTTGACCGATTGGAGCGAACGCCACGCCCCGGGGGCCGACACCGACAGCTTCGCCAAGACAGTGATGGGCTACGGTGCCGGTAATGTCCGCGACGCCTTCGTGCTCGGCATCAATCCGCCGCCAATCCGCGGCCTGTCGACCACCGGCGGTTTCGAGTTCTACGTCGAAAGCCGGACCGGCGCCGACTACCGTGCGCTCTCGAAGGCGGTGTCCGAGCTGATCGCGGCGGCCGGCAAGGATCCGGCCCTGGGTCCTCTGCGCACACTGTTCAGCGCCAACTCGCCGCAGTTCCAGCTCGACATCGACCGCGACAAGGCCGAAGAGTTGGGGGTGAACCTCGCCGAACTGTTCGAGGCGACCCAGGCGACCTTCGGCGGGCTGTACGTCAACGACTTCAGCCGCGACGGGCGCACTTACCAGGTCCAGATCCAGGCCGAGTCCGGCGAGCGCGACGAGATCGCCGACCTCAACCGCGTCGCCGTGCGCGGCGCGGGGGGGCAAATGGTGCCCTTGACGACGCTGGTCACGCCGAAACTCATCACCGGCCCCGAGCAGGTGGAGCGCTTCAATGCCTTTCCCGCCATCAAGGTGCTGGGCGACCCGGCGCCCGGGGTGTCCTCCGGCGAGGCGATCGCGGCGATCGAACGGCTGGCCCGCGACCACCTGCCGGAAGGCTACTCGATGGCGTGGATCGGTTCGGCGTACCAGGAGAAGGCGATCGGCGCCTCGTCCACCTTCGCCTTCGTCGGCGGCATCGTGCTGGTGTTCCTGATCCTGGCGGCGCAGTACGAGCGCTGGTCCTTGCCGTTCGCGGTGATGCTGTCGATCCCCTTCGCGGTGCTCGGCGCCGCCGCCGCCGTGCTGGGGCGCGGTCTCTACAACGACCTGTACTTTCAGGTGGGCATGGTCACCTTGATCGGCTTGTCGGCAAAAAATGCCATCCTGATCGTCGAGTTCGCAGCCGCCAACGTGCGTGCGGGCATGGGGATCGTCGAAGCCGCGCTGCTCGCCGCGCGGCAGCGCTTTCGTCCGATCGTGATGACCTCGCTGGCCTTCATCCTCGGCGTGCTGCCCCTGGCCATCAGCTCCGGCGCCGGCGCTGCCGCGCGGCACTCCATCGGCACCGGCGTGATCGGCGGCATGCTGGCCTCGACCTTCATCGCCTCGCTGTTCGTGCCCTCGTTGTTCCGATGGATGTCACGACGCGACGAGCGGCGAACCGCCGCGACGGAGGGCTGAGCCATGCGCACCTATCGCTCGGTGATCGGGTTGCTCGTCGTGTTCCTCTCCGGCTGTGCATCGATTCCAGACCATGCGGAAAAGGCCGACGCCTTGGGCGAGTTGCCGCCCGCGTTCGACGGCGCGACTGCGATGCCGGCCGCATCCGCCGACGAATCGGCGCCGTGGCATCTCGCGTTCGCGGATCCCGCGCTCGACGCCCTGGTGCGCGAAGCCGGGCAGGCCAATGCGGACGTTGCCATCGCGGCACTGCGCATGCGCGAGGCCTACGCGTTGGCGCAGGCCGAGCGCGCCTCGCGCTGGCCGCTGCTCGGCCTTGGCGTTGAGGCCACGCGCGGACGCCTGGCCGAGGGAGCGGGCGAGCCCGTGCAGGAATTCTCCACGGTCGGGCTTCAGGCCAGCTACGAAGTCGACCTGTGGGGTCGTCTGGCCGCGGGTCGAGCGGCCGCGTTCGAGCGCTATCTGGCCGATCGACATGCGGCCGAGGCGGTCCGGCTCAGCATCACCGGCACCGTCGTCCGCAGCTACTTCGATCTGCAATTGCTGCGCGAGCGCGTGCGCATCCTGGACGCGTCGCTGGAGGCGTTTGATCGCAGCTTGGCGCTGTCGACGCGTCGCCATGAGGAAGGGCTGCTGTCCGAGTTGGACCTGCAGCGCTTGCGGGCCGAGCGCGAGGACATCGCCGCCCGGCGCATCGTGGCGGACCAGGCCACGCGCGATGCGGAGCGCCGTCTGGTGTTGTTGCTCGGCCGTGCCCCGACCGCGACCGCGCGGCAGGCCCTGCCGGTCACGTCGATCGAGGACGCCAGCGCCATCCTGCCGGCGGTGCCGGTCGGCGTGCCGTCCGAATTGCTGCTGCGCCGGCCCGACCTGCAAGCCGCCGAGGCGCGCCTGCGCGCCGCCGCGGCCGACCTGACCGCGGCGCGGCGCGCCCTGTTTCCGTCCCTGCGCCTGACCGGCCAATTCGGTCGCGCCAGTAGCGACCTGGGAGACGTGCTCGACGGCTTCGATACCTGGTCGCTCGCGATGGACCTGCTCGCCACGGTGTTCGACGGCGGCGCGCGCCGAGCCGCCATCGACGTCTCCGACGCCCGCCGCGAACAGCTGCTGGTGGCGTATCGCGATGCGGTGCGCCGGGCGTTTGCGGACGTGGTCCAGGCCCTGGATGGGCGCGATTCCGCAGCCCAGGCCCTCGCGATTCGTGAGGCGCGCCTGCGCGCGCAGGCGCGCGTCGAAACGCTGGCGGAACGCCGCTACACCGCAGGGCTGAGTTCGCAGCTGGATGTCATCGACGCCCAGCGCAAGCGGCTGGACGCCCAACTCGACGTGGCCGAGGCGCGGGCGGCCACCACCGTGGCGTACGCCGATCTGATGCTGGCGCTGGGCGCAAGCACGGAGCCGGTCGACAGCGACTGAGTCGTCGCAGGCCATCCCGTGTCCAGGTCGAGCAAGCGCCGACAGATCATCGAGGCTGCGCGACGCCTCGTGGCGCGCTGCGGCGCGGCGCATCTCACCTTTGAAGAGCTGACCGCAGAGTCCAAGCTGAGTCGCGGCGGAATCGTCTACCACTTTCCTACCCGTGAACGATTGTTGCAGGCCGTGATCGCGTTCGAACTGCACGAATGGGACCACGCTGCGCCGGGCGATGATGACCCCGACGTTTGGCTCGATGAGGCGCACCTGATCCACCACCTCAGCGGGCTGTTCGGCGTCGAGAATCCCGCCATGCAGGTCGCGGGCCTGCTCACGGCCGCCGCCTCCGACCCTGCACTTCTAGATCAGGTACGCCTGCGCGCGCAACGGCGCTTTCGCCACTGGTCGTGGGACGACGCGGGTATGCATCGATTTGTGGCACTGATGGCGGCGGAGGGACTGTTCTGGCGCAAGGTGTTCGGGCTGAACCAGCTGCCTGCGGAGAGGGAGATTCGGTTTCGTCAGATCGTCGAAGGTCTGCTCGGCGAACTTTTCGAACCCGAGAGAGATGGCGGAGAGTAGAAAAGGCGTCGCAGCCCGGCGTGCCGCGCTGCGACCAGGTGCCTGCATCCCGTCGATTCTCATTCCGACGTGCGCTCGCCGTCACGACCGCAGATGACAGGGGTCTGTACATCTAACTGTGTAACTGCGGTTTGATCTGCGCCTCGACCGGCATCCGCTCTTCGCTGAGGAGGATCTGACACACCTGCGTTGCTGCCTTCCGGTGGTGGAGGTGGGTCCAATCCCGTGGATCCTCAAGTCTTCCACGTGGCGCGGCGCCGCGGTCTGTTCTGAGCTGGTACTTCACGCATCGCTCGCGGAGGACAGACGTCCCGCCGCCCCGGGCATGAGTGGACGGCGACATCGCCCAGAAACTTTACATTTTCGGGCGTTGGGTAAACTTGGCCACGTTGAGAAGGTTGTAAGCAAACAGCTGCGGGATGTCGGCCTTGTAGGTCTGGATCTGGTGGTAGGCCTTCTCGTAGTCGGCATTCGGATCGGCTGGGTTCTTGAGCTCGATGACGACCAGTGGGAGACCGTTGACGAACAGCACCAGGTCCGGTCGCCGCAGCTTCTGGCCGTGCACGGTGAACTGCTGAACCGCGAGAAGATCGTTGGCGCCATTGAAGTCGATCACCGGCACGCGCAGAACGCTCCGTCGTCCGTCCGGTTCTATGCGCTCCAGCGGCACGCCATTGCGCAGCCAGTCGTACATCTCGCGGTTGCCGTCGACCAGCGATTGCGAGCCGTAGCTCGCGACCTTTGCAACGACGTCGTCCACCTCGGTGAGCGCCAGTTCGGGCGCAAGCCGCAACACCGCGTCACGGAGTCGGGGTGACAGCACGACATCGGCGTAGCGTTCTCTGCCTGCTTGCTCACCGCCCGGCGATACCGCGTCGCCGTGCAGACATGCCCACCCGAGGCCGGCGAGCCAGTCGACGCAAACGGCTTCGAGGTGATTTTCGTTCATGTCGCCCCTTGGAAGCCGCCCGTCAAGGCCCAATTAAACAACAAGATAGATGGATTCGACTGGTGTTCTGGCGCACGCCACCCTCCGCCGCCATCCGTCGGTGATTCATTGCAGGGCCAGCCCGCAACCGGTACCATCGCTCTCAGCTCATCCACCATGCGTGGAAGGAGTATCCGAAGCCCTTGCACAGCAATGTGCCGGGGCTTCAGCCTTTCTGGGCCCTGCGCCATGCATCGCGCTCCTTGGTGAACTTGCGGATATTGCGCTCGCGCAGGCAGTACGCCGTCTTCAGCAGGTAGAAGCCACTCCCTACCTGCGTGCTGCGCTTGGCCAGGAAAACAGCGTAGTCGTGCGCTTCTGCCCAGATCACCACGTGGGTCTCGGTCCATCGCTGGTTCTCCCACCAGGAGAATCCGGGCGTCCCTGCGTTCTCGATGCACCATGCGACCCAACGCACGCGTTCGCAACGCCTCAGATCAGGCACGCGATCATCCTCGTTGCGGTTGGCCTGATCGGGCGCTTCCGAGATCAAGTGCCAGAACCCGTAGCCTTTGTGCTTTGACTCCGGTCGGAACCGCACCTTCACAGGGTCGCCTCGAAACCTCAAGCCAGCATGCGCGACGCTCTGCAGGTATGCGGCATAGATGGCGTCTTCATAGGCCTCCCAGTCGGCGCCGCTCCAAGGCATCAGCTCCGGCGGCGCACTCACGTCTGGGGCCTCCAGACGAATAGATTGAACTTCTCTGCGCTCCAGGTTGAGCTGCTGTCCAACGACAGGCCGGCGCGCCGTCGCACGTGCTCGACGAGCGCGAGCTTCGCGGGACTGGCCTGCAGGCCACGGTGGGCGTAACCGAGGGCGCCGATCAGCAGATCGGCCAACTGCAGCAATGGCACATCGTGCGAATGCACCTGCTCGATGGACTCGACAACGCCTCGGTCGAAGTCATGGTTGGCATTGCACAGGACGTCGTGCAGCTTGGCCAGCTTGCGCGCGCCCTGCGTGTCCTTGATGTCGAGGAAGATCCGGTAGCGCTTGTCGCGATGGATCAGCCTGTTCAGCAGGGTGTACCACTGCTTGTAGTAGAACGCGTCGTGATCCTGCGCGAAGCGCGCGTGATCCAGCGCCTGCTTGTCTGGCACCACAAGCCCGCGAAAGCGCAGCGCAGCCTCGTCGAAGAACAAATCCAGCAAGGCGAGGTAGAAGTCGAGTCTCGCTGGAGAGACTTTGACCCACTTGATTTCGAAGCTGGTAGCGACGCCATGCTCCGACTTCAACGCCTTGATTCGGCGAGCCAGACGCTTGCGTTGATCTGTAGGGCACCAGAGCGCGCCGAGCACCATCGGGCGGATGCCATCGTTCTCCAGATGGCAGCTCTCGTCACAGTAGATGTTGAAGGATTCGCTCATGAGTCGATCACCACATCGTCGATGAGACATTCGAATCCAGCCTCCATGGCACGCCAAAGCGTGACGAGTTCCTGCAGATCCTCGGCGGTAAACGTTCGGCTGTGGTGGGACCTGGCGCGAAGCAAGCCAAGGCGGACGATCATGTGCCGCAGCGCATCGACGTCCTCGTAGGCAACGGCGAACACCGTCTCGAAGTGCTCGTCGTGGCACATGATCAGCTCGTAGTGCTTGTAGTCCGCGCAATCCAGCACCGACTCGTCCTCGTCCCGAGCTCTGCCGAGCAATGGCTTGCAGCCGCATTGAGGAAGGCGCTCGTTTGCCCAGTCTTCGCCATAAGCGTCTTCCATGCACTGGGCGATAAGCGTTCGCAGTACCTTCTCGTACCGGTGAACTAGGCTTTGCGCCTTCTTCACCGGCGCGGGCACCGAGTTGTCCCTGATCAATCTCTTGATGCGTTGCCGCCTTTCCTGCACGGTCAAGGTGCGGATTCGCGGGAAGCGGAGTAGGCCGGAGATATCAAGCAAATCTCTGGCCTGCCGGACGGAGCACGCGCCAAGCAGGCTGTCTGCGAGCACCGAGTCGATTGCAGACCATGCCTCGCGACCGACCACGTCAATGCGGTCGAACATCGCGGAGAGCGCTGTGTGCGCGTTCAGTACCTCTGCGCAGCTGTCGTCCCACCATGACAGGCGGTGCGCGTCGGCCAGCTGCGCGGCCAGCGATATGTCCGTGACGCGGTACTGTTCGAGCAGATCGGGCAGCTCGAACGCGCCTCCGAGGCGGGCAGCCTCGACTGCATTCGTCAGCGAGCCAAGGGCCTGGCTCGTCTGCAGATCGAACGCCGATCGTCCGACCAATTGCCGATAGGAGTCGAACGCGTGATCACGCTTGATGCGCTCCTGCTCAATGATGCTCTCGACTGCACCGATGCCACCCAACATTCGGTAGAGGTCGTCCGCTGCGGTTGACGAATGAAGGCGAAGAAACTGCTCGCGCTCCGCGCGCTGGTGCTCGATCACTTGATCCATGACCGAATAGCCTCCCACTGCCCGCGAAATCTCGCGGATATCGAGATATCTGGGAAACGTCATGCCACGACCTCCTCGATTGATTTCTTGGCTTCGGGCAGGCGCAGATTGCCGGAGATCAGTCGGGGCAGAAGGGTGTCACGGATCTCCGACAGCGTTCGGGCGTTCGACTCATTTCTGGCGATTCGATTCAGAAGCGGCTGTGCAATTTCGGAGAATGCTTTGCGTACTCCGGGCTGCGGACCCACGCATGGCGTCGCTGCAACAATGCTGGGACGCACTGCAGGGTACGCGCCGCCATCAGCGAGGTTCGCCAGTCGCTCAATCGCTTCGTCACGAGTAGCTGCCAAATAGACGAAGGACGACAGGTCTGGCGATTTCGGCGATAGCACCGCAAACCCGGTGCTCCCTGTAAGCGTGGACGCTGGTTCGCTTATGAAGGCGAATGCGCGATTGCCCGGCCGAACTGTTCCGATGATCGTGTCTCCATCACGCAAGTGGTGGCGCGCGCGGCTCGGGGCATCATCGAAACGGTACTCCATCGGCGGGGCAGTTCGATTTTTGCTGACGCCGCTGAGATCAATGTAGCTGATCCAATCGGGACGCTGCTTCGTGGTCCACTTTGATGCGTTGAGCTCGCTTAGGTCGCCCAACGTGCCGGCACGCCACCCCTTCGGGATCAGCCCCAGCTCCGACTTCTCGAACTCGCTGGGGAAGAGCGCGGCGGTAGCGGCATCCATGCCTTCCGGCTCGCGGCCTTCGGCCTTGGCGCGCACGGGGTCGAAGTCCACGAACCAGGACTTGAACAGGGCTTGGGCGATAGCTTCGAGCGTGGCGTTGGTTTGGCGGAGGAGGTCGATGCGGTCGTCGAGTGATTTCAAGGTTGACGCGACCTGAACCTGCTCCTGAATGGGTGGTAGTTCAACCGTGACCTTCCGGAGCTCACTCTGCTTTATACCGACAACTGTCGTGCCGCTCGCCCTACCTCGCAGCTGCGCCTGAAACGGTTCGGACTGCATCAAGTACAACAAATAGTCGCTGTCGAGTAGGCCTTTCTTCCCCCGAAGAGTGACAATTCGCTGAGCGAGCGCCACAGGCAGACATTGGATCTGACCGACCTCTCCGAGTGGCGCCTCGGTGGTCATGACCACGTCGCCCACTCTCGGCAACCCGCGAGTCATCCAGGGCCCGAAGTCATCCGCGGAAATGAACTCGTTTGGGGCCTCAATTCGCCCACTCTTCACGACCTTTGCCGTGACGAGAGGTATTCCCGCCGCAGCCTTTCGGGGTGTCTTTCCTCGGTAGTCGATCAGCGCATCGAGACAGTCCTCGAAGGCGTAGGTGCGCACATCAGACTGCATAGCCCAGCGCTCCCAGCTTCCCCCGAATCACCACATCCAGCTCCGCGCCATTGGCCATCTGCTCAGCCAGCTGCGCCGTCAGCCGATCCATCTTGTCGGCAAATGCTTCGTCGTCATCGTCCTCGACCACGGCGCCGACATAGCGCCCCGGCGTCAGCACGAAGCCATGCTTTTCCACGTCCTCCAGTGAGGCGGAGTAGCAGAAGCCCGGTTCGTCCGCGTAGGCCGCGCCATCGCCGAACTCGGTGCCGCGCCAGCGATGGTAGGTCTGGCCAAGACGATGCAGATCTTCGTCGGTGAACTCGATCTGGGTGCGCGAGACGCGGCCGCTGGCGGCCTTACGCGCATCGATGAACAGGATCTGCCGGCGGCGGTCGATGTGGCCGTTCTCGCCGGCTGCCTTGTTGCGCGACAAAAACCACAGGCAGACCGGGATCTGCGTGTTGGAGAACAACTGCCCTGGCAGCGCGACCATGCACTCGACCACGTCGGCCTTCACCATCGAACGACGGATCTCGCCCTCGCCGGACTGCTGCGAGCTCATCGACCCATTGGCCAGCACGATGCCAGCGCGGCCGCGGCTGGAAAGGCGGGCCAGCATGTGCTGCAGCCAGGCGAAGTTGGCGTTGCACTTGGGCGGGATGCCGTGCACCCAGCGCGGGTCGTCGGTGAGCTTGTCGCCGTCCCAGTCGGAGATGTTGAAGGGTGGATTGGCCAGAATGTAGTCGGCGCGCAGCGTCTTGTGCTGGTCGTTGGTGAAGCTGGAACCGTAGGTCTGGCCCAGGTCGCCGTCGAGGCCATGCACCGCGAGGTTCATCAGGCACAGGCGGCGCGTCTGCGCCATCAGCTCCTGGCCGTAGATCGCGAGGTCTCCCTGCTTGCCGAGGGTCTTCTGGTGCGCGTCCTTGAACTTGGCTGACTGCACGAACATGCCGCCGGAGCCGCAGGCGGGGTCGTAGATCTTGCCCTTGAAGGGCGCGAGGATCTCGACCAGCAGATTGACCACGTTCTTGGGCGTGTAGAACTCGCCGGCCTTGGCGCCCTCGTTCATCGCGAACTGGCCGAGAAAGTACTCGTACACCTCGCCGAACACGTCGCGGC
>Ga0209066_10001661_pt1 | contig 28926 bp, 23 predicted proteins | sample All_14_2_FD_187198 | JGI IMG/M metagenome (GOLD analysis project Ga0209066, IMG submission 187198) | Freshwater microbial communities in response to fracking from Pennsylvania, USA - Allegheny Zone_MetaG_DW_15 (SPAdes) (version 2) ...
CGAGAAGAGCGCGCCCACCCGGTCGGGAAAGGCCCGCAGGAAACATTTGGAAGCCAGCGCCAGCGCCCGCCCTCCGGCGGGGGAGGCGCCGCCGGCCAGCCGGCCGGCCAGGCGCCAGGCGTCGCGCGCGGCGTTCTGCTTTACGCCGGCCCGCTCGCAGGCGGAGAAATCGAAACCGGCGGCCGCGCAGCGCTCCAGCGCCCGCACCACCGCGGCCAGGTCTGAGCGTACCTCGCCGGCGCCGCTCTCCGCGCGCCGGGCCTCGCCGAGCCACAGGCCGCGGCCCTGCGCGGCGGCCGCTATCACGGCGCACTCCCAGGCGCAGCCCAGCCGAGCGCCCTCCGCCATCATGCGCGAGTAGCGCGGGTGCAGCGGGTAGCGCGCCATGGCGCGGCCGTCGGCGGTCAGCGCGCCGGCGGCGTCGGTGGCGCCCAGCTCGCGCAGCAGGCGCTCGGCGCGATCGGCGTCCTCGGAGGCCGGCGGGTCCAGCCAGCGCAGCGCGCCGAAATCCTTGAAGCCGCAGGCCTTGAGCGTCAGCAGCGCCTCGCTGATATCGAGGCGCAGGATCTCCGGCTCCAGCGCGGCCGGGCGGCCGGCGTTGTCGCGCTCGGTCCACAAACGGGCGCAGACGCCGGGCGCGGTGCGACCCGCGCGGCCCGCGCGCTGCTCGGCCGACGGGGCGGCTATGTTCTCGGTGAAGAGTGTATTGATGCCGCGCGCGCCGTCGTAGCGGGCCACGCGGGCCAGCCCGCTGTCCACCACGGCCGTCACGCCGTCTATGGTCAGCGAGGTCTCGGCGATATTGGTGGCGATGATGATCTTGCGCCCTTCGGAGGGGGCCACGGCGGCGTCCTGGTCCTGCGGGCGCATGTCGCCGTGCAGCGGGCGCACCAGGCAGCCGGCCAGCGAGGGGAGCTTAGCGATCTCGGCGGCGGTGCGGTTGATCTCGAAAGCGCCGGGCATGAAGACCAGCGCGTGGCCGGTCTTAACCTGGGCCATCACCTGCGCCGTGGTGCGGGCCGCTGCTTCCCACGGTTTTAGCTTGGCGGTCTCAGGGCCGCAGTAGGCCACGCTCACGGGGTAGGCCCGGCCTTGCGCGAGTACGGTCTCGCAGGGGGCCAGGTAGGCGGCCAGCTTTTTCTCGTCGAGCGTGGCGGACATGACCACCAGCAGCAGGTCGGGGCGCGAGGTCTTCTGCAGCGCCAGGCAGGCGGCCAGCGTGATGTCGGCGTGGATGTGGCGCTCGTGGAATTCGTCGAGGATGATGGCGGAGTATTTTTTCAGCTGCGGGTCCGAGACCAGCTCGCGCAGCAGTATGCCCTCGGTCTCGAAGACGATGCGGGTGGCCGGGCCTGTCTTGTCCTCGAAGCGCACGCGGTAGCCCACCTCGCCGCCGGCAACCCCGCCGCGCTCGCGGGCCACGCGGTCGGCCAGCATGCGCGCGGCCAGCCGGCGCGGCTCCAGCACCGCCACGCGGCCCTTGAGGCCGCAGGCGTCCAGCAGGATCTGCGGCACCTTGGTGGATTTGCCCGAGCCGGGCGGGGAGGAGACGATCAGGCGCCGGCTTTTGGAGACGGCTTTGACCAGCTGGGCGGCGTTCTGCTGTATCGGCAATAACATCGTTTATATTATCCCAAAAAAAGGCCCCGGGAGGGGCCTTAGTCCGGCGTGGCGGAGTTACTCTGCGCCGCCGTCGGTCTTCCACCAGGCGGTGGGTACGGTGTCGCCGGAGTAATCCAGCAGTACGCCCTTGGCCTTGTTGATGGCGTAGCGCGCCACCGGGCGGCCTTCCGAGGCCCCGGCCTTGTGGGCGGCCAGGATCCAGTCGTAGATGAGGTCGGGGTCGTAGAAGAACAGCGTCTTGCTGGGATAGGAGGGCTTCTTGGTCCAGTCGGTCAGCAGGTAGGGGGCGATGTCGCCGGCCCCCACGTGGTTGTCCGGGCCGCCCATCAGCTTTTTCGGCAGGTATATGGTGCGGCTCCACTTTTTGGAAAGCTGCGGGAAGACCGCCGGGCCGGCCACTTCCACCACGCTGGCCCCGACGTTGGCGCAGCCGCCGCCCTCGGCGTAGAGCGGCCTGACGCCCAGGCCGTAGCGGGTATACACGCCCTCGGCGCGGTAGGCGGCCATGTAGCGCGCCGCCTCCAGACAGGAGTCGGGGGAAACGCGCATGGTCAGAAAGGCCACCTCGCCTTTCTGGCCGGAAAGTTTGGTCAGGGCCTTGTCGAGCTCCTCCGGGGTCTGCAGGCGCCCTTCCACGTAGCCGAAGAAAGCCCCGTAGCCGCTGCCCGCCTTCACCTGCTCGCTGAAGCCCTTCATGCTGACGGGAGACTGGCCCGTCATGGTGAAGCTGCGGCTGCCGTCGGGCAGCGTGCAGCCGATCTCGAAGGAGACATGGCCGATGGAATGGGTCTGGCCGAAATAATTGACCGCCAGCTCGTTGCGGGCGAAAGACAGGGCCAGCGAGCCGACGCTGGTCCAGTTCATGGGGCCCGGGGAGGGGATGGCGTGCAGGGTGATGTAGTTGGGCAGGGCGCGGTAGGCCGCGGCGGCCTGGGCGGGAAAACCGGCGGGCCCTGTGACGTCCGCGGTCTGGCCTTCGCCGCCGCCAAGACGCGGTTCGGGAATATTCAGTTCGGCCGCTGGGGCGTTTTCTTTCAGGGTTTCCAGGGCGGTCTGCGCGGCGGCCGGCGGGCAATAAAAGAGGACGGCGAACAGGGCGAGGTATTTCGTCATTATATAGATTATAGTCGGCCGGCGGGTGAAGGGGGAGGGCCCAAAGGCCTTTAATTCTATAGGACTTTCGCCGCGGGGTCCCAGGCGTATTCGGCTTCGGCCTGGAAGGCGGCGTGGTCGGAGACGTCGCGCCAGGGGCCGGCGCAGAGCACCTGCGCCTTGGTCACCTTGAAGCCGCGGGTGTAAATGCGGTCCAGCGGCAGCACGGGCAGGGCGGCCGGGAAGGTGCGCAGCTTGCGGCCGTGCAGCGACAGGCCGGCGTCCTTCATCAGCAGGCAGGTTTCCAGCTCGTCCTTCTTGCCCTTGCGCCACTCGTTGAAATCCCCGGCCACCACCGCCGGCTCGTGATCGGGGACCACGGCTTTGACAAATTCGCAGATCCTGGCGAACTGCTTCACGCGCGAGCGGCGCAGCAGGCCCAGGTGCACGCAGACGCAGTGCAGCGGGAGCTTGCCCCCGGGCAGCTGTATCCTGGCGTAGAGCAGGCCGCGCTTCTCGACGCGGTTGGTGGAGATGTCCACGCGCTCGGAGTGCAGGATGGGGAAGCGCGAGAGGATGGCGTTGCCGTGGTGGCCGGCGGTGTAGACCACGTTCTTGCCGTAGGCGTGGCTGAAGCCGGAGAGCTCGGTCATGAACTCGTGCTGGGGCTTTACCGGCCAGCCGAAGTAGCGCCTGGCGTGGCGCAGGTTCTGGCCGACGACTTCCTGCATGAAGACGATGTCCGCGCCCGAGGCGTGCACGCACTCGCGCAGCTCCGGCAGCGCGAAGCGCCGGTTCAAATGCGAGAAGCCCTTATGGGCGTTGATGGTAAGAAAATTCAGCTTCATATCCCCCCGGATATCATACTAAAAACCGCGCCGCGCCGGTTTTGAGCGGTCTTTTCAAATGAAAACAAATGTTTTCTTTTGAAAATAACTGCGGGCGACAGGGCAAGTCCCCCTATGAGCCGAGGTTTTGGACTGGCTGGCATTAAAAATGCTCTGCAATGAGCGAAAGGCCTAAAACGGGAGAAAAAATGAAAAAACAAATTATTGCGGTGATCTCGCTCTTCATCCTGTCCGCAGGCGCCAGCGCCGAAACGGGCGCGGCGGCGGCAGGGAGTTTCTTTGCCGGGGCCGGGGCGGCGCCGTTCAGCCTGGGGGCCTTCCAGGCCGATATTCCCGTGCCCGGTTACACTCTTGTGCGGGAGGAAAAGGATGCCGCGCCCGCGGCCAGGCTTTCCCAGGCCGAAAAAGACGGCATACTGCTGGCGCTTGACCCTGCAGCCTGGACCGTAGTTTCAGCCCAGCCCTACGCCGACTGGTGGATGCCGCTCAAGGTCTGGGCGGGGCAGGGGGACCTGAACGTTTCTGTTAACCTGAGCGTTATGGGGGGGACAAATGGTATTCCGCTCCGGCGCGTGGGCGGCGGTTATGAGTATGGTCCCTGGTACTACTGCCACGGCTCCATCTCCCAGGTGGAGGAGCGGTGCATCTTCAGGGTCAGGGTGCGGTTCGACGTAGTCTCCTCTTCGCTGCTGCAGGGGACCATCTACAGCCAATGGGAGCTGGACGGCACCCAGGCTGAGCATTCCTTCACATACAAAAAGAAGTAGCGCGCGCCGCAGTCAGGCGTGAAAAAAGCCCGGGGGTTTCCCCCCGGGCTTTTTTGTCTATCGAGGCGATCCTCAATAGCGGTAGTGGTCGGGCTTGTAAGGGCCTTCCTTCTTCACGCCGATGTAGTCGGCCTGCTCGGGGGTGAGCTTGGTCAGCTTCACGCCGATCTTGGCCAGGTGCAGGCGGGCCACTTCCTCGTCGAGGTGCTTGGGCAGGCGGTACACGCCGACCTCCATCTTCTTGGTCCAGAGCTCGAGCTGCGCCAGCGTCTGGTTGGAGAAGGAGTTGCTCATCACGAACGACGGGTGGCCCTTGGCGCAGCCCAGGTTCACCAGGCGGCCGTCGGCCAGCAGGTAGATGGCGCGGCCGTTGGGCAGGGTGTAGCGGTCCACCTGGGGCTTGATGTTGAGGCGCTTGACGCCCTTGGCGTTTTTCAGGGCTTCCACCTGGATCTCGTTGTCGAAGTGGCCGATATTGCAGACGATGGCCTGGTCCTTCATCCTGAGCATGTGCTCGAGGCGGATGATGTCCTTGTTGCCGGTGGTGGTCACGTACACGTCGCCCTCGCCGAGGGTGTCCTCGACGGTCTTCACCTCGAAGCCTTCCATCGCGGCCTGCAGGGCGCAGATGGGGTCTATCTCGGTCACGATCACGCGGGCGCCGAAGCCGCGCAGCGAGCGGGCCGAACCTTTGCCCACGTCGCCGTAGCCGCACACCACGCACACCTTGCCGGCTATCATCACGTCGGTGGCGCGCTTGATGCCGTCGGCCAGGCTCTCGCGGCAGCCGTAGAGGTTGTCGAACTTGGACTTGGTGACGGAATCGTTCACGTTGATGGCGGGCACCATCAGCTTGCCGGCCTCGTGCATCTGGTACAGGCGGTGCACGCCGGTGGTGGTCTCCTCGGAGACGCCCTTCCAGTCCTTGGCGGCGTTATGCCAGCGGTGGGGGGTTTTCTTCAGGATGGTCTTGAGGCAGTTATTGAGTTCCTGCTCGTCCTCGCCGCCGCACTTCACGTTAAGGACGGCGGCGTCCTTCTCGGCGTCCACGCCGCGGTGTATCATCATGGTGGCGTCGCCGCCGTCGTCGACGATCAGGTGCGGGCCCTTGCCGGCGCCGAAGTCGAGCGCGCGCTCGGTGCACCACCAGTACTCGGCCAGCGTCTCGCCTTTCCAGGCGAACACGGGGATGCCGGCGGCCGCTATGGCGGCGGCGGCCTGGTCGGAGGTGGAGAATATGTTGCAGGAGCACCAGCGCACTTCAGCGCCGAGGGCGGCCAGCGTCTCTATGAGGACCGCCGTCTGGGTGGTCATGTGCAGCGAGCCCATCACGCGCGCGCCCTTGAGGGGTTTCTTGGCGGCGTATTTCTCGCGGATGGCCATCAGGCCGGGCATTTCTTTCTCGGCTATGTCTATCTCTTTGCGGCCCCAGGCGGCCAGGCTGATGTCCTTGACTTTAAAATCGTTCTTCATGGTTTTGACCCTCTCTTTGACTATTGCGCTCATATTGTCTCCTGCCCGAATAATGGAGTAATTATATCTTTTTGCCGGAGCGGGGGGGAATAGCCGCGATTTGGTAAAATTTAGGCATGCTTATTTATAAACTCCTTTTAGCCCTGGCGGCCCTGCTGCCGGCCGCGCCCGCGGCCTGCGAAGAATGGATAATTCCCCGCACCACTTATTACATTTCCGCGGAACAGCAGCGCATGCCGGATTTTCCGGCCCCGCCCGAGCCGGGGTCCGCCGCCGATAAGGCCGACCTGAAGGCCGTTTTCGACTGGCAGCAGCGGCGCACGCCCGAGCAGTGCGCCCGGGCCAACGGCGCCGCCCACGCCGATTTCGAGAACTTCTTCGGCGATATCTCGCCTTTCCCCGACCCGCTGCCCGCGGAAGCCGCGGCTATCTTCAAGCGCCTGAAGACCGAGACCGACGGCGTAGCCGCGGATATCAAGGACGTCTACAAGCGCAAGCGGCCTTTCCTGCGCGATCCCGCGCTGAACCCCTGCCTCGGCCGCGCCGGCGGCCTGGCCTATCCCAGCGGCCACGCCACCATCTCCCGCCTGCTGGCGCTGGTGCTCGCCGAGCTGGCGCCGGCCCGCCGGGCCGAGTTCCTGAAGCGCGCCGACGAGGCCGGGCTGGACCGCGTGATAGGCGGCGTGCACCACCCGGCCGACATAGAGGCCGGCAAGCGGCTGGCGGACAGGCTGTTCGCCGCCTATTCCAAGAGCAAAACTTTCAAGGCCGACCTGCGCGAATTGCGGGGGCTGCTGGATAAAGCCAAGTTGAAGCCGGCGGCCGCCGTAAAGGCCGCCCCCGCGAAGGCCAAATAAATGGGCGACAACGACAGGCTGGTCTATTCCACGGGCCCCGACGGCAAGATCACTTGCCCCAACTGCGGCAAAACCCCCTGCGCGTGCGCCGAGGGACTGGCCGGGGAGCTGCGCAAAAGAAACCAAACCGAGCCGGTGCGCATCTCATTCAGGCGTACCGGAAAGGGCAGCGGGCTCACCCTGGTAGAGCGCCTGCCCATGCATCCCGCGGGCAAGGAAGAGCTGCTCAGGAAATTCAAGAAGCGCCTGGGCGCCGGCGGCGCGGTGAAGGACGGCGTGCTGGAGCTGCAGGGCGACCGCCGGGATTTCGTGAAGGCCGAGCTGGAGGCCGCCGGCTACAAGGTGCGCCTGCTGGGCTGAACCGGGAATCTGTTACAATCTAAGGACGAGATCTGGAGGTACCATGAAAAAGAAAACCGAGAAGAAAGAATGCGGCTGCGCCTGCGGCTGCCAGCAGGAGACGCTGCTGAGCCCGGCCGACGCCGTGATGGCCGTGGCCATACTGGCCGTGGCCTCCGACGGAAAGCTTAAGGACAAAGAAATAAACAACCTCAAGGGCGTGCTGGCTTCCAGCCCCCTGTTCGACAAGGTGGAGGACGCCGCCGAGTATATGGGCTGCATCGCTTCGGCCATAACCGACAAGGGCCGCGCCGCCGTGCTGGAGCGGGCGGCGGAGCTGCTGAGCCCCTCCCTGCGCGAGACCGCCTACGCCTGGGCCGTCTACATGGTGGCCACGGACCGCAAGGTGGTGGCCCCCGAGCACAAGTTCCTCGAAGCGCTGCGCAAGGCGCTGGGCCTGCACGGCGTGCTGGCCGGCAAGATCAACGCGGTGGTGCCCATGCTTAACCGCGTGAAGTAACAGGGCCGTAAATAAAAAAGCCCGCGCTTCCGGAAGGGAGCGCGGGCTTTTTGCTTGTCTGGCCTAGGAGTGCCAGTACCACTCTATCTGGGTGGGGTCTGGCGCGCCGTCCTGGCTGCGGTCGGCCTCTTGGTCCATGCGGGGCAGGATGTCGCGCAACTTCCAGGCCTTGTCCTGCCTGCCGAACACCCAGTACTCGGTGAAGGGCTCGGGCGCCTCGTCGCGGTGCAGTACCTTGCCGTTGCGCGACATGGCGCGCACGGCGGTGGCCGTGATGCGGGCGGTGAATTCGTCGAGGTGCAGCTTGCTCTTGGCGGCCGGGCTGGTGAGCACGATCTCCGCCCGGCGGGGGAACAGGCTCTTGAACTCGAACGTGAGGCCCTCGGCCTTGCGGGCGTCCATCACCGCCTTGAGCTTAACCAGGGCCTCGGCGGAGACGTACTCGCCGGTGAGCAGCGCGCTGTCGTTCCTGCCCCAGGCCTCGTAGATGCTCTCGAAGGCCAGCGTGGCGGCTATCTCCATGCGCTGCCGGTTCCAGTGGTCGCCCTCCGCGGCGGGGGGCTTGGCCGCGGCAGGCGGCAGCGCTTCGGCCGGTTTAGGCTGCGGCCGCGCGGGGGCGGGAGAGCCGGGCGGCATGTAGGCGCTGTGGTCGCGCGGCGCGGCCGCGGCGGCGCCGGCAATTGCGGCGCCGGCAGCCATCGGGAAAGAGGAGGCGGCCTGCGGCGTGTCCGGGAGGTTGGGGGCGTTGATGAAGTCCATCTCGCCGGGCTGGTCTATGCGGGCCAGCGCCCAGCTGCCGTTGAGCTGGTTGAAGGTCCAGTATTCCTGGAAGTTCTGCGGCTCCAGGCTGCCGCCGGCCACCTGCAGGCGCGTGGCGGGCTCGGCGACGCCCCGGAAGTTTATATTGCTGTTCTCCCTTACCAGGTAGTCCTTGGCCACGTAGGTGAACAGCACGGTGAACGAGCGCCCCTCTTTCTCGCGGGGGCAGCGCACGTGCATGAAGTCCACGTCAAGCACCTTCAGGTCCTCGATCATGTTCACTTCTCCGCGCACCCGCTGCGACTCGGCCTTGGCGCTGTGCGAGGCCAGGATGTTGGGCATCAGCAGGCCGCGCACGGCGTAGAAGTCGCGGGCCTGCTGGGCCGCCTTGAACTTGGCGAAGAGCTTGCGCGCGAAGGCGGCGAGCTCGTCGGGGTTGAAGTCGGGGTCCCTGGCGCCCAGGGTTTGCAGTATGCCCAGCGTCGCCTGCGCCCGGGGCACTATGGCGCTGTCCTGCAGCCGCCCGGCGACAACCGCGGCGGCGGGGCGGTAGGCGCTGGGCGGGTTGTAGGAGCCCTTTGTGCCGTAGCCGCCGGCCGAGCCGTAGGAGCTGTTGGAATTGTAGGAGCCGCCGCGGCCGTAAGAGGTGCGGCGAAACTGGTTCTTGAAAAAAACAAATATCGCGGCGATGCCGAAGACCACCAGGTCGAACGGGCCGTAGCTGCGGCGGCGGCCGTAGCTGCTGCGGTAGTAATTGTGGACCACGAAGCCGCCGGCGATGAAGGTGTGGGGCGGGTCCACGGCCAGGTTGTAGACATCGGCCAGGCCGGCCGTCTTGACGGAGCGCACCCTGGCCCACACGCGGCGCCCGTCGTCGAAGACCGCCACGTCGTCGCCCTTCTTGAGGGCGCGCATTTCCGTGAAATCGAAACGGGTGAGCACCGGGTGCTCGGGCGCCGCTTTAAGCGAGCCGCGCGAAGTCTTTAACTCCAGCAGGCGGGTCCTTTTCTTCTCGACGTCCTTGACCTCTACCTGCAGCAATTTCTCGTTGGAGTAGGCCAGCACGCGGTCGCCGGGGCGCACCTTTTCCACCGGCACGCTGCCGTTTATGGTGAGCACGGGGGTGCCGGCCGGCAGGCCGCCGGCCAGGGCCGGGGCCGCCCCGCAGGCCAGCAGCGCCGCGAGGAGAAGTTTGTTCATTTTAGCGCAGGCCCGCCAGCAGGCCGCCGAGCACGGCCGCGGCGATGATGATGCTGACGCCCAGGATGGCCGCCGAGACGATGCGGCCGAAGTAGTCGCCCACGGCGCGGTTGCCGCGGATGATCTCCTTGCCCTCGTCGAGGTCGGGGGTGATGCGTTCGAAGACGGCCGGGATGCGGGCGGAAAGCCACATCAGCAGGAAAGCTCCCGCGGTGCCGCCGGCCAGCGCGAAGACCAGGGCCCAGGCTACGCTGATAACAGTGTCGAGCATAAGAACCTCCGTGAACTTAAGCGTAGTGTATATTTTTTAACTATCAAAGAAAAGGAGGGGGGCGAAAAATGATAAAATATAGGCGTAGGCAGTCCCGGCAGATCCCGCGGTTCCGTTAGTCTCCGGCAAATTTTACTGCTATCCCCGCTCGGGCGGGCCCCACACCTATGATAACGCTTAGGAACGTACATAAATCTTTCTCTTCCCAGGTCCTGTTCGAGGACGCTTCGCTGCAGGTCAACGACGGGGACCGCTTCGCGCTGGTCGGCCCCAACGGCGCCGGCAAGTCCACGCTGTTCAAGATGATGCTGCGCACCGAGGAGGCCGACGACGGCGATATCCAGTTCAAGAAGGGCGTGGTGGTGGGCTACCTGCCGCAGGAGAACCCGCCGACTTCGGAGCAGACCGTGGTGGAGGAGATCCTCGACGGCGCCGAAGACTACGACGGCCGCATAGAGGCCGAAGGCAAGGCCATCCTGATGGGCCTCGGCTTCAAGGTGGACGGCTTCACCCGCAGGGTCAACACCCTTTCCGGCGGCTGGGCCATGCGCGTGGCCATGGCCAAGCTGCTGCTCAAGAAGCCCGACCTGCTGCTCCTCGACGAACCCACCAACCACCTGGACCTGGACTCGCTCCAGTGGCTGGAGGAGTACCTGCAGTCCTACCAGGGCGCCATCTTCGTCATCTCGCACGACCGCGACTTCATCAACAAGATCTGCAATTCCATCGTCTCCCTGCAGGAGCACAAGCTGCGCGTCTACCATGGCGACTACGAGCATTTCCTCGCCCAGCGCGAGGCCGAGAAGGAGAAGATCTATTCCTCCTATCGCCTGCAGCAGGAGCAGATCGCCCAGATGGAGGACTTCGTGGCCCGCAACCGGGCGCGCGTCAGCACCTCCAACCGGGCGCAGAGCATGCTCAAGCGCCTGGAGAAGATGGAGCGCATAGAGCTGCCGGCCGAGACCAAGACCGTCAGGATGCGCTTCCCGCAGCCCGGCCGCACCGGCACCAAGGTGCTGGAGCTCAAGGGCATCAGCAAGACCTACAAGGTGGCCGACCACCCCGACATCAGGGTCTACGACAATTTCGACTTCTCCCTCGAGCGCGGCCAGAAGATGGCCTTCGTGGGCCACAACGGCGCCGGCAAGAGCACGCTGCTCAAGATGCTCGCCGGCGTGATCGAGCCCGACACCGGCGAGCGCGTGCTCGGCCTCAACGTCAAGACCGGCTATTTCTCCCAGCACCGCGAAGGCATCCTGGACCCGCGCAAGACCGTGCTGCAGGAGGCCATGGACAACGACCGGATGAACCCCGAGCTGATGGTGCGCACCGTGCTGGGCACCTTCCTGTTCCCCGGCGACAACGTCTACAAGAAGACCGAGGTGCTCTCCGGCGGCGAAAAGAGCCGCCTGATGCTGGTGAAGCTGCTGATGGACCCGCCCAACGTGATCCTGATGGACGAGCCCACCACCCACCTCGACATGGCCAGCGTGGACGCGCTCATCGCCGCCCTCAAGGAGTTCGAGGGCACGCTGTGCATGATCAGCCACGACGTCTATTTCCTCAACGCCCTGGCCGATTCCGTGGTGCACGTCGAGCAAGGCAAGACCACCGTCTACCCCGGCAACTACGATTACTTCCGCTACCGCCAGGAGCAGCTGGCCCGCGAGGCCGCCGGCCAGAAGAAGAAGGCCGAGCCGGAAAAGCAGGCCGCCGCCGCGCCCTCCCAGGATTACGAGGAGAAGAAGCGCCAGGAGGCCGAGGCCCGCAAGAAGACCCGCCGCGCCGAGACCCTGAAGAAGGAGATAGCCTACTCGCGCAAGACGGTGGAGAGCCTGGCCGCCAAGATGTCGGCGCCCGAGATCCACGCCGACTACAAGCAGGTCAAGGAACTGGGCGACAAGATCACCGCCCTCGAGGCCAAGATCGCCGCCTTTGCCGAAGAACTCGCCGCCATCGAAGCCGGCGAGGGCGCCGCCGCCCAGCAGTAAGATCTAAGGAGCACCAAAAAACACATGCAACAAGACAACGCCAAGCGCCGGCCCGACCTGCGCAATATCGCCATCATCGCCCACGTCGACCACGGCAAAACCACGCTCGTCGACGCGATGCTCAAGCAGACCGGCGCCTACCACGACAAAAGCGGCGAGGAAGCCATCTGCATCATGGACTCCAACCCGCTCGAAAAAGAGCGCGGCATCACCATTCTTTCCAAGAATACCTCGGTCCGCTACAAGGACACCACCATCCACATCGTCGACACCCCCGGCCACGCCGACTTCGGCAGCGAGGTCGAGCGCGTGCTGCGCATGGTCGACGGCGTGCTGCTGCTCGTGGACGCCCTCGACGGCCCCATGCCCCAGACCCGCTTCGTGCTCAAGAAGTCGCTCGCCCTCGGCTTGCGCCCCATCGTCGTCATCAACAAGGTGGACCGCCTCAACTGCGACCCGCACGCCGCCCTGGATAAGGTCTTCTCCCTGTTCATGGAACTCGGCGCCAGCGACGAGCAGCTGGACTTCCCCGTGGTCTACGCCGTGGGCCGCGACGGCTGGGCCTCGGCCGACTACAACCACCCCGCCAAGGACCTGAGCCACCTCTTCGAGACCGTCATCAAGCACGTCCCGGGACCGCTCGACCTCGACGAATACCCGCTGCGCCTGCTGGTGACCATGCTCGACTACAGCTCCTACACCGGCCGCATAGGCGTGGGCCGCATAGTGCAGGGCCGCATCAGCGCCGGCCAGCAGGTGGCCGTGGCTTCGCCCGGCACCCCGTCCAAGACCCGCAAGGTGATGCAGCTGATGGGCTACAAGAACTTCGAGCGCATCGTCATCCAGGCCGCGCACTCCGGAGATATCGTGGCCGTGGCCGGCCTCGAGGGCATCGAGGTCGGGGACACCGTCTCCGACATGGAAAACCCGGGCGTGCTGCCCGGCCTGGAGATCGAGCAGCCCACGCTCGCCATGGAATTCTATCCCAACGACGGCCCCTTCTCCGGCCGCGAGGGTAAGTTCGTTACCGTTACGCAGATCCGCGACCGCCTCTACAAAGAGCAGCAGATCAACGTCGGCCTTAAGATCGAAGAGATCGCCGGCGAGCCGGGCTTCAAGGTGTCCGGCCGCGGCGAGCTGCACCTCTCCATCCTCATCGAGACCATGCGGCGCGAGGGCTACGAGCTGTGCGTCTCCAAGATGGTCGTCATCACCCACGAGGAGAACGGCGTTACCGTGGAGCCCGTGGAGATGCTGATGCTCGACTGCCCCGCCGAGTTCCAGGGCTCCGTCATGAACGGTTTGGGCAGCCGGGGTGCGCAGCTCAAGAATATGAGCGTCGGCGAGGATGGCCGCGTGCGCTTCGAATACGTGATCTCCTCCAAGGCCCTCATCGGCTTCAAGTCCGAGTTCATGTCGTTCACCAAGGGCTCGGGCCTGATGCACCACAGCTTCCACGGCTTCCTGCCCGAGGGCAAGTTCTCGGCGCCCAAGCGCAACGGCGTGTTCATCGCCAAGGAAGACGGCGTCTCGGCCGGCTACGCGCTCAACAGCCTGCAGGACCACGGCATCATGTGCGTGGGCACCGGCGAGGATATATACGCCGGGCAGATCGTGGGCGAGCACTGCCGGGCCAACGACCTGGTGGTCAACCCCTGCAAGGAGAAGAAGCAGACCAACATGCGCTCCTCCACCGCCGACATGGCCATCACCCTCACCCCGCACCGCCAGATGAGCCTGGAGCAGGCCATCGAATACGTCGAGGAAGACGAGTTCGTTGAAGTGACGCCCAAGACCCTGCGCCTGCGCAAGAAGGTGCTGGACCACAGCAAGCGCAAGCGCGGCGAGAAGGAATACGACTAGGCCGTCGGCCCATGTTCGATCCCTGGAGCCTGCTGGCCTCCCTGATCTTCTCCATGGTCGGGTTCGTCTACTTCCGGCAGGGCCGGGCGGCCGGCGACACCGTGCGCCTGGTCTGCGGCATAGCGCTGATCGCTTATCCCTACTTCGTGCCGGGCACGCTGCTGGTGGTGCTGGTAGGCGCGCTGCTGACGGCGGCGCCGTTCATCCTTAACAGATTCTAATGGCTACCAATATAGAGATCAAGGCCCGCGCGGCCGACTGGGCCGCGCAGGTGAAGAAAGGGCTGGCGCTCGCCGACAGGACCGAGCGCGTGGCGCAGGCCGACACCTTCTTCAACTGCTCCAACGGCCGGCTGAAGCTGCGCGAGCAGCGCGGGGGGGAGGACTACCTGGTCTTCTACCGCCGGGCCGGACTAAAAGGCCCGAAGGCTTCCGTTTACACGCTGGTGCCCGTGCCCGACGCGGCCGCGACCCGGAGGTCGCTGACCCGCCTGCTGGGCGTCACCAAGAAAGTTTACAAGAAGCGGCTGGTCTGCCACGCAGACCGCGCGCGCATCCACTTCGACGAGGTGCGCGGCCTCGGGCGCTTCATAGAACTGGAAGTAGTGCTCAAGCCCGGGGAGCGCGCCGCCGCCGGCCGCCGCGAGGCCGCCGGGCTGATGAAGGTTCTCGGGATAAAGAAGGCCGACCTGCTGGCCGGCGCCTACGCGGACATGCTATGAAGATCTTCACACGCGGAGAGGGCGGCGCGCGCGAGCTGCTGACGGTGGCTTACCCGCTGATCCTGTCCACCGCTTCGAGCACGGTAATGCAGTTCATCAACCGCGTCTTCCTCGCGCATTACAGCCCGGACGCGCTGGCCGCCTGCGTGCCCGCCGGCCTGCTCTCCTTCGTGTTCGCCTGCTTCTTCGTCGGCGTCGTCTCCTACACCAACGCCTTCGTCTCCCAGTATTTCGGCCGCGGCAAGTCCGCCAGCGTCTCGGTGGCGGTGTGGCAGGGCGTCTGGCTGTCGCTGGCCTCCGGCCTGCTGCTCCTGGCGCTCACGCCGCTGGGCTACTTCATCATAGAGCATTCCGGCCACGCGCCCGCCGTGATAGCGCTGGAGAAGCAGTACTTCCTGATCCTCAACACTTCGGGCATCGTTTTCCTGACCAGCGCGGCGCTGTCGGCCTTCTTCACCGGCCGCGGCCTGACCAAGGTGCCCATGGCGGTCAACATGGCGGGCAACGCCGTCTGCGTGCTGCTCTCCTGGCTGCTGGTGTTCGGCGCCGGCCCGGTGCCGGCCCTGGGTATCAAGGGCGCGGCCTATGCCATGGTGGCGGGCCAGGCCGTGATGCTGGGGCTGTACCTGGCGCTGATCTTCTCGCCCTACAACCGCCGCCGCTACCGCACCGCCCGCCTGGTGGGCGTGCATAAAGGTCTTTTCATCCGGCTGATAAAGTACGGCGCCCCCAACGGGGTGGGCTTCTTCCTCGACATCGCCGCCTTCGGCGCCTTCATCTTCATCGTGGGCGCGCTCGACAAGGTGTCGCTGGCGGCCAGCAACATCATCGCCTCGGTCAACATGATAGCCTTCATGCCCGTCATCGGGATGGGCATGGCGGTGCTGACGCTGGCCGGCAAGTACATCGGCATGCGCAAGCCCGACGTGGCCGTGCGCGTGACGCACAACGGCGCCAAGATGGCGGCCCTGTACGCGCTGGGGCTGGGCATACTCTTCGTGGCCGTGCCGGGGCTGTTCGTCAACATCTTCGGCTCCGGCCACTCGGCCGAGTACGCCGAGATCCTGGCCGCCAGCCGCCCTGTGATGAAGGTGCTGGCCGTGTTCGTGTTCTTCGACGCCATCGGCATGGTCTACGCCGACGCCCTGCGCGGCGCCGGCGACACCCGCTTCCAGATGCTGGGGGCCAGCGCCGCGGCCTGGTTCCTTTTCGTGCCCGGCATCTGGTACATCACGCACCAGGGCGGCGGCGAGCTGATCCACGCCTGGGCGTGGGCGGCCTTCTACATTTTCCTGCTGTTCGTGTTCTTCGGGCTGCGCTTCCGCTCCGGGCTGTGGCGCAAGATAGACATCTTAAAACGGTGACAGTGGTATAATCTGATTATGGCTGAAAAAATATTCTCCAAAGCCGGCGGTCTGCCCAGGGTGAAGCTCTCCCACGCGCCCGCCGGGCCCAACGCCTTCAAGCGCATGATAGACATCGCCGACCGGGCCGAGCCCGGCCAGATGGTGGCCGTCTACGACAAGAACAACAACCCCTACGGCGTGGCCATCTACAACCCGCGCAGCCAGATCACGCTGCGCATCTTCACCCGCGAGAACCCCGAAGAGTTCCAGGTGGACCGCTTCTTCGACGAGCGCGTCACCCGCGCCGTGTCGCTGCGCCGCGACGTGCTCAAGCTGCAGGACAAGACCAACGCCTGCCGCCTGGTGCACGACTACGCCGACGGCCTGCCCGGCCTGACGGTGGACATCTACAACGACCAGATCTCGCTGGAGTTCTATTCTCTGGGCATGTACCGCCTGTGGCCCAACATCGAGGCCGCCTTTAAAAAGCATTTCCCCGAGGCTTCCTTCCACCACCGCGCCAGCTCCTACACCCAGGAGATGGAAGGGTTCAAGATCAAGCCCGAGGAAGGCCCGGGCCGCAAGACCCGCGTGGTGGAGAACGGGGTGCAGTTCGAGGTCGACATGAAGGCCGGCTACAAGACCGGCTTCTTCTGCGACCAGCGCGAGAACCGGCTTTACGCCTCCCAGTTCGCCGCCGGCAAGAAGATGATAGATCTGTGCGCCTATACCGGCGGCTTCGGCGTGTACGGGGCCAAGCTGGGCGGCGCCTCCGACGTTACCTGCGTGGAGCTGGACCCCGCGGCCAGCGAGATGTGCAAGCGCAACGGCAATATCAACAAGGTCAAGGTGGACGCCGTCTGCGCCGACGCCTTCACCTACATGCGGCAGATGCTGGAGCTCAAGCGCAAGTACGGCCTCGTCGTGCTGGACCCGTACAAGCTGGTCTCCAACCGCGAAGAGCGCGATAAGGGCATCTTCAAATACCGCGATTTCAACCGCATCGCCCTGTCCCTGGTGGAGGAGGGCGGCGTATTCGTCACCTGCTCGTGCAGCGGCATGGTGTCGATGGAGGAATTCTCTTTCATCCTGCGCGGCGCGGCCGCCAACGCCGGCCGCCGGGTGCAGATCCTGAAGAAATCCGGCGCCGGCCCCGACCACCCGGTGGCCGCCGACTATCCCGAGGGGGAATACCTGAAATGCATCTTCTGCCGGGTGTTCTAGCCCTGCTGCTGCTGGCCGCCGCGCCCGCGGGCGCGGCCAGGCTGGCCGACTTCTCGGGGTCGTGGCTGGGCGCCGTGCAGACCACGCCGGGCGCCTGCTCCTGGAAAGTGAACTCGCAGATCAAAGAGCGCAATAACCTGATGCGAGGGGCTTTCAGTTTTAACGGGCCCTGCGGCAGTGGCACCGGAAATTTCACCGCCGGCCCCGCCGGCGAGTACAACTGCTACACCGTCAACGCCGGCGTGCCCGGCCTGCCCAAACTGACCTTCCTGGCCTGCTTCGTCAGCGAGAACGAAGTGCAACTGAAATCCGTCTTCCTCAACGGTACCGTCAAGATCAGCGAGGACAAGCGAACGGCAGTTTTCGACGCCCGGGCGCTGGTGGGCACTTCGCGCGGCAAATTTAAAAAGGTTTCAGCCCCGCCGGCCAAGGCCGCGGGCAAGAAAGGTGCTAAGGGGGACAGCGATGCCGAAAAACTCAAACCGCCGACACTTGAAATTTATGGCGGCAGCCCTAAATGAAGCGCGCAAGGGGTTAAAAGAAGGCGGCATACCGATAGGCGCGGTGCTGGTGAAAGGCGGAAAGATAATCGGCCGCGGCCACAACCGCCGCGTGCAGAAGAAATCCGCCATCCTGCACGCCGAGATGGACTGCCTGGAGAACGCCGGCCGCCTGAAGGCCGCCGACTACGCGAAGTGCGAGATCTACTCCACCCTCTCGCCCTGCGCCATGTGCACCGGCGCCATCCTGCTCTACAAAATTCCCACCGTGGTCATCGGCGAGAACTTCACCTTTAAGGGCCCGGAGAGCTACTCCAAAAAGTTCGTAAGGCTGATAAATCTGGACCTGCCGGAGTGTAAGAAACTGATGGCTGATTTCATCGCGGCCAAGCCCGAACTCTGGAACGAGGACATCGGCGAATAACCCGGCCCTCCCGGCCGGCCGTCCCTGAACCTTTAAATTACCGCTCAAGGCCCCAACCGGGGCTGCCTCCGCGCGCGCCGAAATAAGGCCTCGCGGCCGCTATACATCCCCGCTTTAATATGTATATAATAAGGGCGTCAAGGGTCAGTTAGGGGTTCCCTTGTCCGCAATATAAACCACGGGGGTAAATTGGGAAATTCCACACTCTCAGACCTGTCCGGCCTGAAGCGCCGCCTTGCCGCGGTTTTCGCGGCCTTGGCCGCTCTATTGATAGCCGGCGGTATAGTGTACCACCGACATTATCAGACTTCGCTGCGCGCCGAAGCCGATAAAATGCTGCTTTCCATAGAACAGATAAAGCTGGAGCAGCTGCAGCTATGGCGCGAGAGCATGTCCAACTCCGCTCTCTCGCTGCTGGACGGCCACAGGATAGCCGGCTATCTGCGCGACTTGACTGCGAACTCGGCGGATAAAAAAGCGGCCGACGGCCTGAGGGCCAGACTGCGTGCCTTTATAGAGCGCAACGGGTTCCAGTTCGCCGCCATGGCCGGGCTGGACGGCAAACTGCTGGCTTACACCGGCGGCAAGCCGGAAAAAATGTGCCCGGAGGTAACTTCGCTGATAGCCAAAGCGAAGGCCACCGGCCTGCCGCAGCTGGGGGATTTCTACCTGCATCCCGGGGAAACCACTCCGCACATAGATGTAGTCGCCCCGGCGCTCCGGGCCGCGCCCGGCAGGGACCTCTTCCTGCTGTTACGCCTGGCCCCCGCTAATTTTCTGTACCCCCTGTTGCAAACCTGGTCCGGCAAGGGTGAGACCGGCGAAGTGCTGCTGGTAGGCCGGGACGGGGACGAGCTCGTATTCCTGAACGACCTGCGCCATGTAAAGGACGCGGCCATGCGCCTGCGCCGGCCGCTCACCGCTGAAACGCTGCCGGCGGCCATGGGGCTGCTGGGAAAAACCGGAATCGTGGAGGGGCTGGATTACCGGGGGGTGCCGGTGATCGCGGCGGTCGGGCCCGTGCCCGGCACTGACTGGGCCATGGTCACCAAGATGGACCGGGACGAGGTGCTGAAAGGCACCGCCACGCTGGCCGTGCTGCTGGCCCTGCTGGTCCTGGCCTTGCTGGCCGCGGCCGGCGCTGGAGCTTTCCTGCTGTTCCTGCGGCAGGCCGCCGCTTACGAGCGCATCAGGATCAATTACAATCTCTTCAGCGAGAAAGCCAACGACGGCATGCTCGCGGTCGACCTCGAGACCCTGACCGTCTCCGAGGCCAACCGCCGGGCCTGCGAAATGTACGGTTACCCGCCGGAAAAGATGAGCGGCCTGAAGCTGGGAAAAGTGATCCCGACCGGGGATCTGGAGAACTTCAGGCGGCGCATGAGCGAGAACCTGCGGGCCGGGTCCCGGGTATACGAGGTCAGCCACCAGCGGTCGGACGGCACGGTGTTCCCGGCCGAGATCAGCGCCAACGTGGCGGAGGTCGACGGCAGAAAAACCATGTTCCTGATAGTGCGTGACGTCAGCGAGCGAAAGAGCGCGCAGGAGCTGCTGGCCAGGCTGACCGAGCAGGTGCCGGGCGTTGTGTACCAGTACCGCCTCTATCCCGACGGCCGCTCCTGTTTTCCTTACGCCAGCTCGGGCATGGAACTGATCTACGAGGTTACTCCTGAAGAGGTGCGTGAGGACGCCACCCCGGTGTTCGGCCGGCTGCACCCCGACGAGCTCAAGGCTACTTCGGAGGCCATCTTCGCCTCGGCTCGCGACCTGTCCGTCTTTCACTGGGAGTTCCGCGTAGTGCTGCCGAAACAGGGCCTCCGCTGGCGCCTGTGCGACGCCCGTCCCGAGCGCCTGCCCGACGGCGGCACGCTCTGGCACGGCATCATCACCGACATCACAGACCGAAAGCTGGCCGAGCAGGAGCTGTGGACGCTTTCCCAGCAGCGGGAGCTGGCGCTCAGCGCCGCCAGGTTGGGCTGGTGGCGCTACGACCCGGTTTCCAAAGTCTCCTCCTACGACGAGCGCTACAAGGAGATCTTCGAGGTGACGGGCTCCAGCCAGCCCAACGCCGACATCCTCAAGCGCCTGCACCAAGAGGACTTGCCCGGAGTCTGGGCCAAGGTGACTGCCGCGCTCGACCCGGCCAGGCGCGAGAACTATTCGGCCGAGTACCGGGTGAACATGCCGGACGGCAGGGTGAAGTGGATAGAGGCCCACGGCCTGGCCGCCTTTGACGCGCCGGGCCCCGGTGGCCGCGCCCTGGAACTTGTAGGCACGGTGGCCGACATTACCGCCCGCAAACAGGCGGAGGCGGAGATCCGCAAGCTGAACCAGGACCTGGTGGCCAAGAACAAGGAGATGGAGAATTTCCTCTACATCACCACGCACGACCTGCGCAGCCCGCTGGTGAACATACAAGGCTTCAGCCAGAACCTGCAGCGCTACCTGGGCGAGATGCGCGAAGCGCTGGCCGGGGCCGGCCTGCCGAAGGTGCGGAAAGAGCGGGTAGAAAAAATTGCCGACGAGAAAGTTCCCGAAGCCCTCGGCTTCGTGCTGGAGAGTTCTGCCAAGATGGACGCGCTGCTCAGCGCGCTGCTGAAGGTCTCGCGCCTGGGCAGGCAGGAGCTGAATCCTGAAACTCTGGACATGGGGACGATGATGCGCCGCATAGTGGATACGATGCTTTTCCAGGTGCGGGAGGCCGGCGCCGAGGTGAAGATCGGGCTGCTGCCGTCCTGCCGGGCCGACGCCGCTTCAGTCAGCCAGCTGTTTAGCAATTTGCTCGACAATGCCGTGAAATACCGGGACGACGATCGTAAACTGGTCGTGGAGATAGATGGCGAGACCCGGGGCGGCATGGCGGTTTACCGGGTGGCGGACAACGGCCCCGGCATACCGGCCGCCGACCTGGAGCGGCTCTGGGACATTTTCTACAAGCCGGCCAGGGCCGGGAAGAAGAACGGGGAAGGCATAGGCCTGCCCATGTGCAGGCGCATAGCCGAGCGCAACGGCGGCGGCATACGGGTGGAAGCGAACCCCGGCGGGGGGAGTGTATTCGTGGTGGAATTGCCGGCCGCTTAAGCGGCGGAGGAATTTATGAACGAACAACTTACTATACTTATGGCTGAGGACGACGACGGGCACGCCCGGCTGGTGGAAGAGCGCTTCGAGGGCGTGGGCGTGAAGAACCCCATCGTGCGCTTCCGCGACGGCGCCGAGGCCTGGGATTTCCTTAGCGGGCCTGAGCTGAAGAACGGCAGGGAGTACCTGCTGTTGCTCGATATCCGCATGCCGGGCCTCGACGGCGTGGAGGTGCTCAGGCGCATAAAGAACGACGCCAGGCTGAAGACGATCCCCGTGATCATGCTGACCACCACCGACGACCCGAAAGAGGTGGAGACCTGCTACAGCCTGGGCTGCAACAGCTACCTGACCAAGCCGGTGGAATTCGAGAAGTTCGCCGAAGTTATTAAAAGGCTGGGGCTTTTCCTGATGGTGGTAAAGGTGGACAAGGTTAAATAAGGCGAGAGTTATATGACTTCAACTAACGATAGCGGCGGCCTGCTGCTGCTCGAGGACGACAAGGGCACCTGCGAGCTGGAGGCCCAGCGGCTGGAGCCGCTGGGGCTGGGGATCCGCAAGACCTGCAGCCCGGAGCAGGCGCTCGCCGAACTGAAGGTTTCGACCCCGGTCCTGATGCTGGTGGACTATTCCCTGCCCGGCACCAACGCGCTGGAATTCATAGAGGCGGTCAAAGCCGACGGCGTGGAGTTGCCGCCTTTCATGGTGGTGACCGGCCGCGGCGACGAGACCGTGGCCGTGGCGGCGATGAAGGCCGGCGCCTGCGATTACCTGGTAAAGAACAACGATTTCCTGGACGGTCTGCTGCCGGCGGTGCGCAAGGCCATCGAAAAAATCTCGCTGCTGCGCGAGTTGCAGGAGGCCCAGAAAAGCACGGCGCGCAACCTGCACCTTTACACTTTCCTCGCCCAGGTGAACCTGGCGGCCACCCAGACCAAGGACCGCGGGGCCCTGTTCCGCAGGATCTGCGAGGTGGCCGTGGAGGCCGGAGGCCTGCGCATGGCCTGGATAGGCCTGCTGGACACCGACCTGGGCCGCCTCATCCCCCATTACTGGGCCGGGGCGGTGGACGGCTACCTGGACGGGGTCAGGATAGAAGTGTCGGGCGGCGGGTCCGGCTCCAACGGGCCTACGGGCAGCGCTGCCAGCCTGCGCCGGATACAGGCCTGCGCCGACATAGCGGCCGATCCTACCATGGCCCCCTGGCGGGAGAAGGCGCTGGCGCGCGGCTACCGGTCCTCGGCCGCCCTGCCGCTGGAGGAGAACGGCCGCCTGGCCGGCACGCTGACCATCTATTCAGAGGAGGCCGGCTTCTTCTCCGGGGCCGAGCTGAAGCTGCTGGAAGAGATCCGGGCCGACATCTCGCTGGCCCTCGACGCGATAGCGTCCGAAGAGAAGCGGGTGGCGGCCCAGGCCGCGCTGGAGCGCACCTCGTCGCAGCTCGCGCATATAATGGACGTCACGCCCATCATCCTGTTCACGCTCAAGCCCGCGGCCTCGGGCGCGCTGGCGCTGGACTGGGTAAGCGGCAATTCCGCGGCCCTTACCGGCTACACTCCGGAGGAGATGTTCGCCCCGGGCTGGTGGATGGCGAACATACACCCCGACGATAAGCAGGCGGTGACGCAGGGCCAGCACAATATCTTCGAGCGTGGCACAACGCAGGATTTTCGCTTCTGCAGGAAGGACGGCAGCTATTTCTGGGTGCACGCGCAGCTTACCCCATCCGGCGGCGGCCGGGAGGTGACCGGCTCCTGGACGGATATCACCCAGCTCAAAGAATCCGAGGCCCGCTTCCAGGAGCTGTTCGAGAAAACTCCCGTCGGCTATCAGTGCCTGGACGAGCGGGGACGGCTGCTGGCGGTGAGCGACACCTGGTGCAAGGTGTTCGGCTTCACCCGCGAAGAGGCGATAGGCCGGCCGCTGACGGATTTCCTGGCGCCGGGGCAGGCCGGGACTTTCGCCGAGAGTTTTGGGAAATTCAAGCGGGAGGGTGTGCAGGATAACCTGGAGCTGGAGATACTCAGGGCCGACGGCTCCAGCCGCCTGTTGAGCTACAGCGGCAAGGTGGCGCGCAATGCCGACGGCGGGTTCAGGCAGACTTACTGCGTCTTCACGGACATTACCGAGAGCCGCGAGCAGAACAAGCGCATGCGGCTGCTCAACGACGCCATCAGCGCCAGTTTCGACGAGGTCTACATCTTCGACCCGCAGGATTTCCATTTTATTTTCGTAAACCAGAGCGCTTTCTTGAACCTCGGCTATTCGGCCGCCGAGCTGCAGCGTCTGAGGCCCTGGGACATCAAGCACGGCTTCACCGAAGCCTCTTTCAAGGCGGCCGTGGCGCCGCTGCTGCGCAAGGAACAGCACATGCTGCTCCTGGAGGACCGGCATACCCGCAAGGACGGCAGCTCATACCCCGTTGAGCTGCGCCTGCAGCTGGTGGAGAACAACGACGAGCGCTTCTTCCTGGCCGTGGCCAACGACCTCACCGAACGCAAGAACTCCGAGCGCATGATGGCCGAGCTTTCCAACATGCAGCGCGTGGAGTCCCTCGGCGCGCTGGCCGGCGGCATAGCGCACGACTTCAATAACATGCTCACCGGCATCATGGCCAACCTCTCGCTGCTCTCCGCCCGCAGCGGGGGCGGGGAGAACGCGGACATTATCCGCGACACGCTGGAGGCGGCGCGCAGCGCGCAGACGCTCACCACTCACCTGCTCGCTTTCGCCAAGGGCGGCAAGCCGGTAAAGAAGGAATTCTGCCTGGAGAAGTCCCTCGCGGATATTTTTACGCTGGCCACGCGCGGGACCAAAGCCGCGCACAGCCTGCGGGCGCAGGAGGGCCTCTGGAGCGTGGAGGGCGACGAGGGCCAGCTCAAACAAGCCTTCAACAACCTGCTGGTGAACGCCCTGCAGGCCATGCCCTCGGGAGGAACGCTGAACCTCACGGCCGAGAACGCGGAACTCTCCGGCGAGGGCTCGCCGCTGCCCCCGGGGAAATACGTGCGCATCACCGTGTCGGATACCGGCATCGGCATACCGAAGGAGTATCTGGTGCGCGTGTTCGAGCCGTACTTCACCACCAAAACCCAGGGCCACGGCCTGGGCCTGTCCATGACCTGGTCGGTGGTCAAGAACCACGGCGGGCATATCCACGCTTCTTCCGAGCCGGGCAAAGGCACGAGTTTCGAGGTGCTGCTGCCGGCTACCGGCAGGGTAATCAAGCCCGCCAGCGCGCCGGGCAGGGAGGTGGTGAAAAGGGGCGGCCGGGTGCTGATGCTGGAGGACGAGGATATAGTGGTGAGGGCGGCCAGGCGCATGATGTCCGAGCTGGGCTGCGATTGCGAGGTGACCGGGGACGGGGCGGAAACGCTGCGGCGCTACGACGCAGAGAAAACGGCCGGACGTCCTTTCGACGCGGTGATCATGGACCTGACCATCCCCGGCGGCATGGGCGGCAAGGAAGCCGGCGCCGAGCTGCGCCGGCGGCACCCGGAAGCTGTTATAATTGTGTCCAGCGGCTATTCTGACGAGCCGGTGATGGCGGATTACAAGGCTTTCGGTTTCGACGCGGTCTTGCCCAAGCCGTACCGCTACGAGGACCTGGCCGAAACGCTCGCCCGGCTGGTAAAAAATAGTAAGGCAACCTGAGGCAAACATATGACTAACACCAAGATACTGGTCGTAGAGGACGACCCCCAGATGCTCGACGTGATCCGCCGGCACCTGGAGAACCACGACTTCCGGGTGATCTTCACGGAGAACGGCTCCGAGGCGCTGGTCATAGCCAGGGACTCCAGGCCCGACCTGGCTATCCTGGACGCCAACCTGCCCGGGCTGGACGGCTTCTCGCTCTGCCTGGCCCTGAAATCCTCTCCGGAGACGGCGCATATGCCGGTGATCCTCATCTCCGGCGACCGCATCGAAGACGAGGATATAGTGGAGGGCTATGACCGCGGCGCCGACGACTACCTGGCCAAGCCTTTCGATTTCGGCGTGCTCACGGCCAAGATCAACGCCGTGCTGCGGCGCTACGGCGCGGGCCGGACGGACGCGGTGCTGCGGGAGAAAGGCCTGGAACTGGACCCTGAGGGCCGGACGGCCAAGGTGGGCGGCAAGCCCGTGCAGCTGACGCGCAAAGAGTTCGACCTGCTGACCCTGCTGCTGGAGAAGAAAGGCCGCGTGCTGGGCGTGCCGTACCTGCTGGAAACGGTCTGGGGCTACGACATGGCCACCTACGACAAGCCGCACACGGTGGAGACGCACGTGTCCTCGCTGCGGCGCAAGCTCGGGGAAAAGCTGGCCGGGCGCATACAGAGCGTCACCGGGCACGGCTACAAATTTGAATAGCTGGTTTCGGGGGGTGAGGGGATGGACGTTTTGAAAAACCGGTGGGCCGGGCTTTTCGGCAGGGCTGAGGTACGGGTCACGGCCGCGTACCTGCTCTTCGGCGCGCTGTGGATACTGCTCAGCGACAGGGTGCTTTACCTGGCGGTCTCCGACCCGGCGCGGCAGGCCCTGCTGCAGACCTATAAAGGCTGGGCCTATGTCGCGGCCAGCGCGGCCCTGTTCTACCTGCTGCTGCGCGCCGAGACGAAGGTGCGGGAGGCCACGGAGGAAAGCCTGCGGGAGCTCAACCGCACGCTGGAAGCGCGCGTGGCCGCGCGCACCGCGCAGCTGGAGGAGACCAATAAAGAACTGGAAGGTTTCTCCTATTCTGTCTCGCACGACCTGCGCGCCCCGCTGCGCGCGATAGAAGGCTTTTCGCGCATCCTCGAGGAGGATTACGGCCCCCGGCTGGACGAAGAGGGCAGGCGGCTTACCGGAGTGATACGCGGCAACACCGTGAAGATGGGGCGGCTCATAGAAGACCTGCTCTCTTTCGCCAGGCTGGCGCGCAAGGAGCTGGCTTTGGGGACGGTGGACATGCGGGCCCTGGCGCTGGCAGCCTGGGGCGAGGCCGCCCCTGCAGGCTGGCCCGGCGCCATCGAGTTGGGCGACCTGCCGCCGGCCAGGGGGGACGGGGCCATGCTGAAGCAGGTCTGGCTCAACCTGTTCTCCAACGCCGTTAAGTTCACTTCGCGTACGCCTTCGCCCCTGGTGAACGTCAGCGCGGCCCGGCGCGGCGGGATGGTGGAGTACAGCGTGCGCGACAACGGGGCCGGCTTCGACGCCGGCCAGGCGGGCAAACTTTTCGGGATCTTCCAGCGGCTGCATACGGACGCGGAATTCCCGGGCAACGGCGTCGGGCTTTCGCTGGTGAAGCGCATCGTCGCCCGGCACGGAGGGCAGGTGGGCGGCGAGGGAAAGCCCGGCGGCGGGGCGGAATTCCGCTTCACTCTTCCGGCTGAGGATAGAGGAAATATATGAGCGACACGGTTAAAATACTTTACGCGGAAGATACTCCCGAGGACGCGGAACTGACCGCGCGAGAGCTGACCCGGCAGGGCCTCCGGCATGACTGCACCGTCAGCGCCGACCTGGCGGAGATAGAGGGGCTGCTGGCGCGCGGGGGCTTCGACATCTTTCTCTCCGATTTTTCGCTTAAGAAGTTCAGCGCCGAAGACCTGCTGAAGCTGCGCAACCGGCTGGCTCCCGGGCTGCCTTTCATCATAGTCACCGGCACGGTGCCCGACGAGCAGGCGGTGGAACTGCTTCGCTCCGGCGCCACCGACTACATTATCAAGGACAGGCTCTCTCGGCTGCCGGCGGCCATAATCCGGGCGCTGGCGGAGAAGGATGAGCGGCGCAAGCTGGACCGCGCGCGCCTGGACACGGAGAAGAGCGAGGCCCGCTACCGCGAACTCTTCGAGTGTTCCACCGACCTGATCTTCCTGGTCTCGCTGGAGGGGGGGATCACCATCACTAATCCCGCTTTCAGGGCGCTGACCGGCCGCACGCCTGCCGAACTGGCCGAGCTCAGGGCCGAAGCCCTGGTACCGGCACCCGAGCGGGAAGGATTCTCGGCCCGCCTCGCCTCCGCCTCCGCCGGAGAGGCCCCGGCGCAGTTCGAGACCGTCTTTGTTTCCGCCAAGGGCGAGGAGAAGACCGTGCAAGGCGCCTTTTACCCCAGGGGCGCCGGCGGCCGGGTGCTGTACCTGCAGGGCATCTTCAGGGATATCACCGAGCAGCGCGGCCTGGAAACGCAGTTCCGGCAGGCGCAGAAGATGGAGGCCGTGGGCCGCCTGGCCGGCGGCATAGCGCACGATTTTAACAATATCCTGGGCGCCATCGAAGGCTACGCCACGCTGGGCATGCGCAAACTGGAGGAGGCGGACCCGCTCTGGGGGGACCTCGGCGAGATACGCCGGGCCGTGGCCAAGGCCTCGGCGCTGACCAAGCAGCTGCTGGTCTTCAGCCGCAAGCAGGCCATCCGCAAGGAGCCCGTCTGCCCCGCCGCGCTGATAGAGAACCTGCGCAACATGGTCAAGCGCATCATCGGCGAGAACATAGAACTTAAGATGGAAATCGCCCCCGGACTGCCGAAGATCATGGCCGACCCGGGCCAGCTGGAGCAGCTGCTGCTGAACCTGTTCGTTAACGCCAGGGACGCCATGCCCGCCGGCGGCGTCATAACAGTCAGGGCTGAGGCGGTGAAACGGGAGGGGCACGAGGTGCTCGCGGCCAACCCGGAAGCGGCCGGCCACCTGTTCGTCAGGATCGCGGTGTCCGATACGGGCACGGGCATCCCCGCGCCGGCCCTGGACCATATCTTCGAACCTTTTTTCACCACCAAGGAGAAGGGCAAAGGCACCGGCCTGGGCCTGTCCACGGTTTACGGCATAGCCCGGCAGCATAACGGCTGGCTGGCGGTGCGTACCGCGGAAGGCAAGGGTTCCGAGTTCTCGCTCTTTCTGCCGGCCGGCGCGCTGGCTCCGGCCGCCCCGCGCCCGGAGCCCTTGCCGCTCACGCCCGCCGGGCAGGGCCGCGGCGCCAGCGTGCTGCTGGTGGAGGACGACGAGGACTTGTGCCGCATGGCCGCCAAGGCCCTGACGGCCGCCGGCTACGCGGTAACCCCCGCCTATGGCGCCGGGGAGGGGCTCTCGCTCTTCAGGGCCGCGGAGGGGAACTTCGACCTGGTCTTCGCCGACGTGGTTCTTAAGGACGGCAACGCCACGGAAATGGTGGAGGCCATGAAGGCGCTCAATCCCCGCCCCCGTTATATTTTCGCCAGCGGCTACGTGCAGCCGGGGCCCGTAATGGACGCCATACAGCGGCTGGGCTGCGGGTTCATGATCAAGCCTTACGCCATAGACGCCCTGCTGGCGGCCATCGGCAAATGTCTGAATGAGCGGAATAAGTCTTAGTCTGTCGGGCCAGGACCGCGGGCCGGTTCCGGCCGCGATAGCGCAGTTAACCGCCAACGCGGGTTTTGCCGGTGGCTATTTACTATAATTCCAATAACATGGCTAAAATTCTTGTGATAGACGACGACGGCATAGTCCGGGACGCGCTTACGGTCTTTCTCGTGAGGGCCGGGCACCACGTGGTTACCGCCGCGGACGGGGCCAACGGCATCCAGGTTTTCAAATCCGATATTCCCGACCTGGTCATCCTCGACCGCAACCTGCCCTTTATCAGCGGCTCCGGAGTTTTCGAGGAGATAAGAAAGATTTCCGCCACGGTGCCCATCATCGTGCTGACCGGCTATGACGCCCCCGAGGAGGCCGCCGTCTACCTCAAGCACGGCGCCGCCTCTTTCCTTTCCAAGGGCGACGGCCTCTCCAACGTGCTGGCCGAGGTGGATAAGGTGCTGGGGGTGCAGAAAAACGCCGCGCCTGCGCCCGCCGCGGCGGCCAGGCCGCGCGTGGAGACGCCCCGCGGATCAGCCTCCGGCCTGGTGCTGATAGCCGACGACGACGAGAGCATGCTGGGCGTGCTGGCCAACTGCCTGCGCGGCGCCGGCTATACCGTCATAACAGCCACCGACGGCCTGACGGCCGAGCGCCTGGCCCTGGAGCAGCGCCCTGATATCGCCCTGCTGGATATCTTCATGCCCGGCAAGAATGGGGTGGATGTCTTGC
>Ga0209066_10001662_pt1 | contig 28920 bp, 31 predicted proteins | sample All_14_2_FD_187198 | JGI IMG/M metagenome (GOLD analysis project Ga0209066, IMG submission 187198) | Freshwater microbial communities in response to fracking from Pennsylvania, USA - Allegheny Zone_MetaG_DW_15 (SPAdes) (version 2) ...
GGCGAGGGGGGCCACGAGTTCGAATCGGGATTCGGCAGAGATTTGAGTGGGGTTAATATTTTGAGTGAGGAGTAGAGCAACGAGGCTTCCGAACATTGTTTGATTATGTCAGGTTGTTAGCTTGGGCCTTAACTTGTCGGACGAGGTTGGTGAGACCCATTGTTTTGCCCATGCTGAGTTCTTTACCAAAGAGACCGTAAACGAGTTCTTCGTCGAGCTGTGCGGCGATTTGGGGTGGTTGATTTTGGATACCGCTCGCGATGAGAGCGGCTAGGGCCATAGCGGAGATTCCTTGAGGGTTATCGACAGCGATTTCGAGGTTGAGGGTTTTTTCGGGAGTGAGGGTGAGCCATGTATAGACTTCAGATTCGCATCCGGGAACACGATTTTCGGCGGGGTACGGCTTCTCTTGGTTGGCCGGTTTGTACGAGCGGCTGAGTTCGATGAGAACTTGGATACGTTCGGCTCGATCTTCGATAAAGCTGAGGTTCTCGACGAATTCTTGGATGGGTTGGGGGTAGGGCATGGGTTACGGTTTTTCGATGGGGAGGCCGACGGAGTTGCCCCATTCTGTCCAGGAGCCGTCGTAGTTTTTGACGTTGGGGTGTCCAAGGAGATATTTGAGGACGAACCAGGTGTGAGAGGATCGCTCGCCGATGCGACAGTAGGCGATTGTCGGTTCGTCGGGGGAAAGGGCTTTTTGGTTTTCGTAGATTTCGCGGAGTTCTTCGGCGGTTTTGAATGTGCCGTTTGCGGGGTTAACAGCGGTGGCCCAGGGAACCGATTTTGCTCCGGGGATGTGGCCCGATCGAAGAGCACCTTCGTTGGGGTAGTCGGGCATGTGGGTGCGGGCACCGGTGAATTCTTCAGGTGACCGGACATCGACAAGCTGACCTTGGTTTTTGACATGGGCGAGGACTTCATCTCGGAAGGCTCTCTCGGTGGTGTCGTCGCGTTCGGGCGCCGTGTAAGTTGAGGTGGGGTTATTGGGGAGGTCGATGACGAGGGGGCGTTGTTCGTTCATCCATTTGAGTCGACCGCCATCCATGATGCTGCAGTTGGTGTGTCCGAAGAGTTGGAACACCCAGAAGGCGTAGCATGCCCACCAATTGTTTTTGTCACCATAAAAAACGATGTGAGAATCATTCGTAGCACCGAGGCGCGACATGAGGGATTCGAAGCCAGATTTGTCGAGATAGTCGCGAACTAGCTGATCGTTGAGATCGAGCGTCCAATCGACTTCGTAAGCGCCGGGGATGTGACTTGAGGGGTAGAGGAGGGGGTCTTCGTTAGATTCAACGATGATGACATTCGGGTTTTCGAGGTTTTCGGCGACCCAATCGGTGGAGACGAGTTTGGTGGGATGGGCGTATCCGCGGGTTTCAATTTCTCCAGGCATGGTTGTATGGTGGCTGATTTTGTTGTTAGTGCAATGGGAAGTGCGGATTTATGGGGAGGAGGTTCGTCTGGTTTTATTGTGATTCGACGCATTTTGACGATTGGTATTGGTTTGGCGGTCTTGGGGGCATTTCTTGGTGGATGTACGGAATCGGTCAGCGAGACGACGGTCGGAGATGATGGGAGCGTGGTGAAGGTCATTACGATCAAGGAAGGGTCGATGACGGGGGCCATGAATATGGGGGAAGAGGAGCCGAAGCCTTTGGCGGATTTGGTGAAACTGCAGGGTGAGGGTTGGACGGTTAAGGAGGAAGTGGTTGATGGATCGCGGGTGTTTACGGCGATGAAGCGGATTTCTGATTGGCGAAATGGGGAGAGCAGTTGGTCGTTAGTTTTGAATGATAAGAGTTCGATTTCGGCTCGGTCTCAGATTTCTGAATCTGAAGGGGGTTTGAATTTTGAAGAGAGTTATAAGTATGTGGGGGAAGTTGACTTAGAGAAGCGGGAGAAGGAGATGGCATTGCTTCGCAATAATTTGAAGCAGATTTGGATGAAGGGTGAACTTTCGGATGCAGATGCCGAGAGCTTGAGCTTGAAGATTCGCCCGGTGGTTAACCGAATATTGTTTGGGCCGAGCGAGCCGATCTTGCCTTTGCTGTTGACTTCGCCGAAACGATTTGAACGTGAGTTTAGGATCAAGATCAGCGATAAGATTTCCTCGCTCTTCGTTGGCATCAATGGGATGAGTGAGGCGGAAGCAAGAGAGCATGCGAAGAGGTTGCTTGACGTTATGAACGCTCAGGATCAAGTCGAAAATCCGGCAGATGATCCCGATGCCATGGCGAGCGAAGATGAGAGCGGATCGGAGAATTCTTATTCGATTTCCGTGAGCTTTAAGGGGCCGGGGGTTGCCGAGCATAATGGTTTGCTTGATCCGGTGGCGGACGAAGTCTATTGGGATTTTTATTCGATGGCGGTTGAGGAAGTTCCGGTATTGCTGAAAGTGCGTTTTCGGCAGTGAATCAGGTTATGGCGTAGAATGGGAGCGGATGACGAAGTCAGGTGGTGAATCGGAGGCGAATTATTCGCCTCGTGTTGAGGCTTACGTGCGGTTGGTACGGACGGCCGAGCATCTGCATGGCTTGGTGAGTCGCGGTTTGATTCCTTACGGATTGACGGCGAGTCAATACAGCACCTTGAAGGTTTTGGCGCAGCGGGGTGAGATGATGCAGCGGGATATTGCCCATTATCTGTTGAAAACCGGAGGCAACATCACGATGGTCGTTGATAATTTGGAGCGGATGGGATTGGTTGAGCGGCGCAAATCGCTTGAGGATCGGCGTCAGACTTTGGTGGCACTTACGGTTGCAGGAAGGGAACTTTTTGATTCGGTATATCCGGGTCACCTTTCAGACATTGAGGACGTTCTATCGGGTTTAACGGAAGAGGAGTGCGTCGCTTTGACAGCACTTTTAGGAAAAGTCGGGATGAAGTCGGAAGTCATTTGCTCACCGGTTCAAACAGCAACTTTGGCCCGGTAAAAGTACGGGTATTTTGATCAAAAGTAGTCGTTCCTTGCGGTATTTATGTTTAGTTGCTAATTGAACCAGGTTGAGAGTCCAAAGGATTATATTGTGAAGCGAATCTATGGATTTGCTCGGCTGGAGCCGATTTTGAGACTCGACAATCGCTGGATAGCGTTTGGCGTTGGCTTTGCCGTTTTTTGTTGTTTGGCGCTATTGGGGATTATTTTTGGAAATAAGATTGAATCGGATAGCCATGAGTCAATCCAGAAGCAATTGGTTTCGATGGCGAGGGATGCTTCGCAATTTGTGGACGGTGAAAAGCACCGCGAGATACGATTGGGTGGCGGGGTTGAGGATAAAGAGTATTTGGCAGAGAATGCGAAACTGCGCAAACTTCTTCATGCGAATGACAGTTTGAGATATGTTTACACGTGTTATCTTGATGGGAAGGAAGTTAAGTTTGGCTTGGATCCCACGGAACCTGGCGACCACGATAGTGATGGAATAGAGGATCATTCCTCGTTTGGTGAGGTCTATGCGGACGCTCCGCCCGCACTCTTGGAGGCTCTACATACGGGGAAGGCGGTTGCGGATGATCGGCCATATAGTGATCAGTGGGGATCGTTCATCAGTGGCTATGCGCCGATTCTAACGAAGGACGGCAAATTGGAAGCGATAGTGGGGGTTGATTTATCTGCGAAGCAGTATTTTGCGGAGATGATGGAGTCGAAGTTATTTATTCAGGTGTGGATGATTTGTTCAGTTCTTATTGGTGGATTTGTAGCTTTGTTTTCGCTGATTATCTTGAATCGAGTTCACAGAAGATTTTTGACTGTTTTGGAGGCGAAACAGTCGGTTGAGGAAGCCAACGAAGAGTTAGCGCAATTGAATCGGAAACTGGATTGGCAGGCGCGGTCGGATTCTTTGACAGGTTTGCTCAACCGGGAAGGATTCTTTAGTTTAGTTGCAAATTCGCTTGAGGCGAGCCAGAACGGAAGCAAGCATTGTTGCGCGATGGCTCTCATGGACTTGGATGATTTTAAGGTTTCTAACGATCACTATGGACATCTGTTTGGTGACAGGTATTTAATGGCGTTTGCGGAGCGGTTAGCCGAGTGTTTTGATGGAGCAATTTTGGGTCGATTAGGTGGCGATGAATTTGTATTGATGATGGAATGTGAATGTTGTGAGGATGAACTATTGGAATTGGTCGAGGAATTCCAGTACCAACTCGCAGCAAACCCGATTACGGTTGGTCAGATTAGTTTGCATTCTTCAGTGAGCATTGGTTTGGTTAAGGCAGAACCGGGCGAGAGCCCGATTGATTTGATGCGCCGCGCAGACATTGCGATGTATGAGGCGAAACGGTCGGGTTCGGGAGAAATTCGAGTTTATGAAACTCGCATGGGTAGTGAGCTTGAGGCGCGGGTTGAACTTGAGCGAGAGTTGCGGCAGGGTTGGGATCGGGGCGAGTTTTGGATGGCGGTTCAGCCGATTGTGGACTTGAAGACGGGTCGTACAAATGCGGGCGAGCTCTTGATGCGTTGGACTCGGGCGGATGGTCGAACGGTGCCGCCGATAGAATTTATTCCGGTTGCGGAAGATACGGGTTTGATATTGGAGATGGGTTATTGGGCGATTGAGGAGGCTTGTCGGCACTTGGTTCGCCTGGAGAAGGAATTGCCGGGAGAACGGATTCATCTTTCGGTGAATGTTTCGCCGCGACAGTTAAATCAAACAGATTTTGTGGAACGGTTGGAGGAGATATTTATGCGGTATTCGTTCCATCGTGGCGGGCTTTGGTTGGAGCTTACGGAATCTTCGCTGATGGATGATCATGCAAAGGTGGCGGCGAAATTGAACCGGATTCAGGCGATGGGGATATTGATTGCGCTGGACGATTTTGGGACGGGTTATTCATCGCTAAGTATGTTGCTGGATATTCCATTGGACTGCTTGAAAATTGATCGCTCATTTGTGATGAAACTGGGTGAATCGGAGAATAGCGAAGAACTCGTGCGCATGATTTTGAAGCTATCGGGAATGCTGGATTTGTACGTTGTTGCGGAGGGAATAGAGACAACCGATCATATTGCAATATTGCAGGATTTGGGTTGCAAGTGGGGACAAGGTTTTTACTACTCGAGACCGTTGCCGATTGATGCTTTTGTCCTTCGGTTGGCCGATGGAAAACAAGCGGCCTAGAGACTAGACAAGGCTATACTAATTCGTTTAATTGGGGCGTATAATTAATTTGGAATGGCTTCGTCGATCGTTCGTTTTGATACCCCGCTTGCGCTTGCACAAGATTTTTCGCCCAAGGGTGATCAGGCGACGGCGATTGCGGGTTTGGTGGACGGGCTTGATTCGGGGATCCGGTTCCAGACGCTGTTGGGTGCGACGGGTACGGGGAAAACTTATACGATGGCGAGTGTCATTGCGGAAAGTCAGCGACCGGCATTGATCATTGCTCATAACAAGACTTTGGCGGCTCAGTTGTGTCAGGAGTTTCGGGCGTTTTTCCCGGATAACGCGGTTCACTTTTTTATTAGCTATTACGATTATTATCAACCGGAGGCTTATGTTCCGGGTTCGGATATTTATATTGAGAAAGATTCGAGCACGAATGAGGAGATTGAGCGGTTGCGTCACGCGGCAACTCAGGCTCTGTTGCAGCGACGCGACGTTATCGTGATTGCGAGTGTGAGCTGCATTTACGGTTTGGGGAGTCCGGACGTTTATGCAGAAGGGGTAATCACTTTTGAAACAGGGGTGGATTTTCCTATGGATACGGTGATGACGAAGCTGATCCAGATGCAGTTTACGCGGAACGATTTTGCATTGGATCGGGGGACTTTTAAGGTGAAGGGTGATGTTTTGGACATTCAGCCGAAGGATGAGGAGATTGTTACTCGGATTGAATATTTTGGGGATACGGTTGAGCGGATACGGTTGATTGATCCTTTGACGAACCACGTTTTGGATGAACCGTCGAAGTGTTCGGTTTTTCCGGCAACGCACTATGTGACGCCATTTGAGAAGATTGATGAAGTTGTCCAGTTGATTGAAAAAGAGGCGGCTCAACAGGTGGCGCAGTTCGAGAGTGATGGTCGGTTGTTGGAAGCTCAGCGGTTGAAACAGCGGACTGAATTTGACATGGAGATGATTCGCGAGGTGGGGTTCTGTAATGGAATTGAGAACTATTCCCGCTACTTTGATGGTCGGGAGCCAGGTGATCCACCTTATACGTTGCTTGACTTTTTGCCGAAGGATGCGATTGTATTTATTGATGAGAGCCACCAGACATTGCCGCAGATTCGGGCGATGTACAACGGAGATCGGTCACGGAAATCGGTTCTGGTTGATTACGGCTTCCGGTTGCCGAGTGCGCTGGATAACCGACCGCTGAAATTTGAAGAATTCTTGGATCGGGTTCCGCAAGTGATCAATGTGAGTGCGACCCCAGGGCCGTTTGAATATGAGAAAGAGGGGAATCGGGTGGAGCAGATTATTCGCCCGACCTATGTTATTGATCCAGATATTGAAGTTCGGCCGACGGGGAATCAGGTTGATGACTTGATTGAAGAGATTCAAAAGCGAGTTGTCAAAAAAGAACGTGTGCTTGTGACGACCTTGACGAAGAAAATGTCGGAGGATTTGACGGGGTACTTGGAGGATTTGGGGGTGAAGGTGAATTACATTCACTCGGAGGTTCATTCGATGGATCGCCCGGAGATTTTGAAGGATTTGCGGCTAGGGGTTTATGATGTTTTGGTCGGGGTGAACTTGCTGAGAGAAGGTTTGGACTTGCCGGAAGTTACATTGGTGGCGATTTTGGATGCGGATAAAGAAGGGTTTTTACGGTCGGAAACATCGCTGATTCAGACGATTGGGCGGGCGGCACGGAATGCGGGTGGTCAGGTTTTGATGTATGCCGACAAGATCACGCGAAGCATGCAGGCGGCGATTGATGAGACAGATCGCCGGCGTGAAATTCAGCGCTTGCATAACGAGAAGTTTGGTCTGGAACCGGTGACGGTTAAGAAAGAGATTCGAGAAACAGTTCGTAATTATGATGCGGTGGCGGAGACGACGGCGCAGTATTCGGACGAAGTGAGTGCGCGGTTGATGGATAAGGGCCAAGCGGTTCGAGTTGAAGAGATTCCGGTGTTGATTGGCGTGTTGGAGAAGCAAATGAAAGAACTTGCTAAGTCAATGGAGTTTGAGAAAGCGGCGGAGATTCGGGATGAGATTTCGGGCTTGCGGAAGATGATGGGGGTGAGTGACGGTCGGATTGGTGTTGAAAAGCGGAAGTTGCCGAGTAGTCGCGGTCGGACACGGTATCAGCATTAGGTATTTGATTGTGAATCGGTAGAGTTGAAGGATGGGCGACTCGGCGAGCGATGTGATTCGGATTCCGGATTCGATGCTGGGTTTGATTCAAACTTTGGGAAAGGTTCCGACGCCGGAGGAAGCACTTTGGCTTTTCTGTACGCCGGTACGGGTTGAGATGGCGAGAAAGGAGGCGGTTGCGGCAGATCAGGCGCGTCGTTTTGAATTTGAAAGCGGTGGGGCGGTTTTGGCGGGGTATGAATGGGGAGAAGGGGAACGGTCGGTTTTGCTTATGCATGGTTGGAACGGTCGAGGAACGAATTTGAGTTCGTTTGTCGACCCTTTGGTTGAGGCAGGTTTTCGGGTGGTGGCATTCGACGCACATGGACATGGAGATAGTGGAGGGCAGTATTGTTACGCACCGCTCTTTGCGGATGCGGCGATGGAATTGGCGCGATTACAGGGTGACTTTTATGGATTGGTGGCACATTCTTTTGGAACTTGTGCGGGAACGGTGGCGCAGAAGTTGGGGATGGGGTTTGAGCGAGTAGTTTATCTGAGTACGATGTGTTGGATTAAGCAGCGATTTTTTGAATTTTCGGCGGCCGTGGGATTGGATGCGGCGGGTCAGGAGGAGATGTGGCAGATTAGCGAGAAACACTTTGGAACTGGGCTAATTGAAAGTTTTCATGGGGACGTTGCGGCACAGAGCTTTACGAGCAGAGGTCTCATGATTCATGATGAAGATGATCCAGAGATTTTGCCGGTGCAAAGTGAGGCTATGGCGGCAGTTTGGCCGGATTCGAGAGTGTTGCTGACCAAAGGGTTAGGGCATTTCAGGATTATTCGAAGTCCGATGGTTGTGAATCGCGTTGTGGAGTTTATGAACGATGAAGTTTGAGATGAATCCGAAGATTGAAGAGGCGTGGACGATACCGAGTGCATTTTATGCCGATGCGGATGTTTATGAAGAAAGTAAGAATAAGGTGTTTGCGCGGAGTTGGCAGTTGGCGACTTGGCTTGATTATGTTAAGGTGCCGGGGAGTGTTTATCCGTTTGTGTTGCTGCCGGGTTGTTTGGATGAGCCGCTTTTGATGACTCGGACTCGAGATGATGTTGTGCACTGCTTGAGCAACGTTTGTACACATCGGGGGAATTTGGTTTGTGAGGGTGCGGGAACGGAGAATTCGCTGCGCTGCAGGTATCACGGTCGGAAGTTTGGCTTGGATGGAGCATTTCAGTCGATGCCGGAGTTTGGGAGTGTGTGTGATTTTCCGCGTGATTCGGACAATTTGCCGAGGGTGACTTTTGAGCAATGGCGTCAGTTTTATTTTGTGAGGACAAGCGGAGGAGATTTTGGCTTAGCGGAGGTTTTTGCGGAGTTAGAGGAGCGGATTGGATGGTTGCCCATTGAAGATTTTGTATTCGATCCGGAAGGGAAACGGGATTACTTGGTCAATGCGAATTGGGCACTGTATGTTGACAACTATTTGGAAGGATTTCACATTCCTTATATTCATGCCGCCTTGAATGCGACCCTGAACTATGGAAGTTATCGCACGGAGTTATTGAAGCATGGGAATTTGCAATTGGGGGTGGCGGGGAGTGGGGAGCCGGCGTTCGATTTGCCAGAATCTAGCCCGGATTATGGTCAGCGTATAGGGGCATACTATTATTGGTTCTTCCCTAACTTGATGCTGAACTTTTATCCTTGGGGTTTGAGCGTCAATATCATTCAACCGATTGGTCAGGGAAGAACGAAAGTAACATTTATGCCTTTTGTTTGGAAGCCGGAATTGAGAGGTGAGGGTGCGGGAGGCGATTTGGATCGGGTCGAACGGGAGGACGAAGTCGTGGTGGAAATGGTGCAACGAGGGGTTCGATCACGATTTTACGATCGGGGGCGGTATTCGCCAGAACGGGAATCGGGTGTTCACCAATTTCATTGCATGATTGCGGAGGCGATGAATCGTGAATAAACGGCTGGCGTGGCCCCTTTTTAATCTTGCGCTGGCGGTGGCTTTGGGAGCGTTCGGGGCGCATGCTCTCGAGGCTTCGCTGAGTGACTATGCGATGGGGGTCTACAAGACTTCGCGGGATTATCATATGTGGTTAGGGTTAGCGTGGTTGGTTCTGGCTTTTGGTTCGCTGAGTGATCGGGGTTGGCGAGTTGTGCGGGTGGTTTTTCCAGTGGGTTTGGTTTTGTTTTGCGGGAGTTTGTATGGATTGGCGGTGAGCGGAGTTCGGGTTTTGGGAGCGATTACACCTTTGGGAGGGGCGACTTGGATTTTGGGATTGGTTTGGTTGGGGGTCTTGGGAATGCGGGGCGAACTCGTGGTCGAAAGGAATTCTTCAGAACTTTAATGATGTTCGCCAATCGGGAGGCTCATTGCATTCCAAGGAACTTATTTAGGGTGAGGTGATCTTTGAGTATTCGGCGAGAATATTGGTAGAGTAAGGATATGATCATCAATTTGATGAGTTCGCTATTGCTGGGGTCGGTGGGGTTAGAAGGCGGGACTCAGCAGAAAGTGAAAAGGCCCGTGATGTATTCACGCGAGGATTGGGGGGCTAAGCCGGTTGTGTTAGAACTGGTACCACATAAAATTGATCGGATTACGGTGCATCACACGGGGGTTAAGCAAGATAAAACCCGGCCGTATTTTGATAAGCTACGGGGACTGCAAGCATGGAGCCAGAGAGCGGATGAGCTTGCGGGGGGAAAGGCGAAGCCGCAATGGGCGGATATTCCGTATCATTTTTATATTGATTGGAACGGAGACATTGCGGAGTGTCGTCCGATTGAGATTCCGGGAGATACAAATACAAGTTATGATGTGCGGGGGCATGCGTTGGTGGTGATTGAGGGGACGCTTTCGGACGAACTGTTTAACGATGACCAGCGAGAAGCACTAAAGAAAACGGTGGTTTGGTTGGCAAGTGAGTATCGAGTGCCGGCAGACCGCATTCAGGGTCATGTTGACTTTGCACCGGGAGAAACGGACTGCCCGGGTAAGGCAGTTATGGACTTTTTGCCAGAAATAAGGAAAAAGGTTCGAGAATTGCAGCGGGAATTGGGAACGAAATGAGTCTGTGGGAGTTCAAATAAAGAGATGCTTTCAGCATTAATTGCGACTTATTTGATTCTGCCTCAGCCGGTTTTGGTTCGGGGAGAGTGGTTGACGGATTGGGAGAAAGCCAAGAGGTACTCGCAAGCGACAGGAAAGCCGATATTGGCAAATTTTACGGGTTCAGACTGGTGTCCATTTTGTTTGCGTTTGAAGCGGGAGGTTTTTGATACGGACTTATTTCAGGACTGGGCGCTGGACAATGTGATTTTGTTTATGGCGGACTATCCTCGGAAGAAGCAGTTGCCACCCGCAGAAGCAGCGCAGAACGAGTTTTTGGTTGGGGAGTATTCCGTAAGTAATTATCCGACGATTTTGTTCATTGATGGGAAAGGAGATGTTTTGGGTCGGTCGGGTTATTTGGAGACAACCGGGCCGAAGTATTGGACACGGGTTGCGGAGAAACGCATTAGTGACGGAAAGACGGTTTTGGCGGAGGGAAGTGGTTATCCGGAGATTGTTTCTAAGCAGTTGATGGTCAATGACTTGAGGGGCAAGCCATTTCCCGAGATGAAAATTGGATCAGTGGTGAACGGGATGTTGCCGGATAGTTTGAAGGGGAAGACGGTTCTGATCGATTTTTGGGCGACGTGGTGCGGTCCTTGTTTGCAGGAGATGCCGAAGTTGAATAGGTGGCAGAAGGAGTTTGGGGATGAGTTGGTGATTATTGGGATTAGCGATGAAGAGCCAGAAAAGATTTCGAAATTTGCTTCGCGCTATGAAATCGACTACGTTTTGACTTCGGATGTGAAATCTCAGTTGGCGAAGGAGTTAAATGTTCAGACTTTGCCGCAGATGGTTTTGATTTCGGGGGATGGAATTGTGCGGTGGCAAGGATCGGTCGGAGATGGCGATCCGTTGACTTCGGCGCGGATTCGGCGACTGGTTGAGGCGACACGATGATGATTACGAACTTAGTGGCGGCGTTGGTTTTGGGGCAACAGGTGAATCCGGCGACGGTTCCTTCTATTAATGAGGGCCCGACCAAGGCGGGGGATTACGTTTGGCTCGATCGGCATCAGTCGGTTTTGGATGTGGTTAAGTCGGGCGAGAAGATTGAATTTGCGCTGATCGGTGATTCGATTACGCACGGTTGGGGTGGCAAACCGATGCCGAACAAAGAATGGAAAGGGCATGATCCTGAGGGATATGACTCACTTTTTGGTGATTATCGACCAATCAATATGGGATTTGGATGGGATCAAACCGGGCATGTTTTATGGCGAATTGCGAATGGAGAGCTTGATGGCTTTGCTGCGCGAGGCGTGATTGTTGCGATTGGAACAAACAATATTGGGTGGCATACCAACGAGCAGGTATTTGGGGGAATTGTTGCGGTGGTTGATGCGATTCGCGCGAAGCAACCGAAGGCGAAAATTTTGGTGCTCGGGATTTTGCCGCGCGAGGTTGGCGGGAATGTGAGCGATTTGGAGAAGGTTTCTTCGATCAATGGAATGCTGGCAGCTCGGAATTGGGGGAAGGACATTGTGTTTGCAGATACGGGTAAAGGATTTTTGGATGCGGAGGGTCGGGTTCGGGCGGATTTGATGCCAGATAAGCTGCATCCGAACACGGCGGGGTATGGGGTTTGGGGTCGCGCGATTGAGCCTGTTTTGCGGAAGATAATGAGCGAGTGAAAATGTGGAATTGCCCCTCCCTCAATCCCTCCCCAGAGGGGAGGGATGTAAGCGATTGAGCCAGTGTTGCGAAAGATGATGGTCGAGTGAATGCTTCACCTGCGTCATTGAGAAACTCTTCTCGAGATCGAATCACTCGAGATTTCTAACTATTTTCAGAAGGGCTGGTGTAGACTTTTTGCATGATTGCAGCGATCTGTTTGACATTGGCGTGGGTGGAGAATTCGGCAGTGGTTCCCGCGCCGAGGACGGATCAAGGCTGGATTGACCGGCATGCGGCGCAGATGAAGCTGGCGAAGAGTGGTGAGAAGTTTGAACTGGCTTTGGTTGGGGATTCGATCACGCATGGTTGGGGGGGATTGCCAGTTCCAGGTGAGAACTGGAAAGGTCAGGATCCGGAAGGATATGATGCGCTTTTTGGGCCGTACAAGCCGATTAATTTGGGGATCGGCGGGGATCGGACGCAACATGTTTTATATCGCCTGGATGCCGGAGTTTTAGACGGTATGAACCCGCGAGGCTGCATGGTGATGATTGGTACGAACAACATGGGCAGCAATACCGAGGAAGAGATTGCGGCGGGGGTTGAGGCGGTTGTATTGAAGCTTCATGAAAAGGCACCGAAGGCAAAGATTTTGTTGTGCTCGATTTTGCCGAGGGAATGGGAGAATGGGGCAATGCGCAAAAAAGTTGCGGCAACGAATGCGATTTTGGCGGGTAAGAAGTGGGGCGATTATGTGAGTTATGTGCCTTGCTGGGATGGATTTTTGTCGGAGGATCAGCGGATGATTGAGGCGTTAATGCCGGATCAATTGCACCCGAATAAGGCAGGTTATGAGGTTTGGGCGGGAATGATTAGACCGACTTTGAAGAAGCTGATGGAGAATTGATTAAGGTTTAGTTAATCACGCCGGGACTTAACTTTGACCTAAAGGGGCCGTGTCTCACTCAATTTTGTGAGACAGACACGGACGAATCAAGCGTTTACCTTGATTGAACTTCTAGTGGTAATTGCCATCATTGCAATTTTGGCGGCGATTTTGTTCCCAGTTTTTGCTCAGGCAAAGCGGGCGGCAAAGCAGACGCAGGCGCTGAGCAATTTGAAGCAAATTGGGACAGCGAGCATGCTTTATCAAGGCGATTGGGATGGCTGGATTAACCGGAAATGGTATGACATGCACGTTGATTTGTTGCCCTATACCAAGAGCATTGACATTTTCTTAGATCCGCAATCTTCAGCACCCAAACCGGTCAAACGCACCTTTACGAACTTTTCGTTTACTGACCGCTACCCGGGGGATACAAGCTTGGTTTTGAGCGAAGAGCATTGGACGAACACTCCGAACAACTCAACAATCGCGGGCAATCGCCCTTCGCTTTTCGGCCACTTTGGTCGGAACGATGAGTTGTTGCACAACTTTGGTTTCACGGGTCAGCAGGGCGGGCAGATTAATACGGCTTCGAACGAGTCCACATGGGAATCGGTGAGCGACAAAGTGATGTTTGCCTGTGTTCGTGACGGGTCGGAGGATGACGATGGCAACGATTTTGACGAAGACAACGCGTTTTACTTTGAGCCTGGCGGAACGAACTGGAATCAGATGTTTGCCCAGTTGAGTAAGCGGCACAACGGTGGCTCCGTTTTTGTTCACTTGGATACGAGTGCAAAGTGGCGCCGCTGGGAATGGGTGACGGGCATGGATGGTAAGAAGGCATTGAACCCAGCGTGTTCGCAATTGGCGAATACGCAATCATGGTCGGCAGCACTGTGCACCTATACCGGTAACTAGCTTTTATTAACTACCCACTCCCCCCTCACCTTCCCTTAGGGGATAGATAGGGGGGATTCTTTTAATACTCTGGCAACAGCCTCGAATTCTTCTGATGTATTGAGGGGATGGGGGCCGAAGCGGACAAATCCGTTTCGGGAATCGACTTTGATCTTGTTTTGTTTCAGGTGGGCGACGATTTCTTTGTGGTTTTCGGCGGGGAGGAGGGAGAACGCGCCGAATTGGTTGGGGTCTTCGGGCTCGAAGATGGGAATGTCGTGTTGGCGGAAAATATGGCGCATTTCGGCTTGTTGGGCGAGTGACGTGGCGCGGAGTTTTTCGACGGTGAAATGTTCGAGATATTCGAGACCTGCGAGAGCTTGATACGCTTGGATGACGGGGGGCGTTGATTCCCACCAGGCACGTTGGTCGGTGGCCCGGTCGGCGGTGCGTTCGTAGCCGAACAGTTCTTTTTTGGCGAACCAGCCTGTATCGAGGGTTTGGTCGTATTCGGGATCAAGCTGGATTTGAGGGTTCACAGCGAGCCAGCATGCGCCGGGGCCACCGTGGACGTATTTGTATGAGCCGCCAATGGCGAAGTCGGCGTTTGGCCATGGTTGGTCGATTACGCCGAAGCTGTGGTAGCAGTCGAGGATGACGCGGCACCGGTTGTTGTGGGCTTCAGCGATGACTCGGTCGAGTTCGGGGAAGATTTGTCCCGTCGTGAAATTAACCACGCTGAGGATGATGAGGTTGGCTTGAGGAAGGGCGGCGATGATATCGTCGGCGTGAAAGAGGGGTACGGGGCCGTCATTTCTGGATTCGATAAATTTGACCGTTGCCAGTCCCTTTTGTTCGTAGGTGCGAAGAATGAAGTCGATGCTGTCGAATTCTAAACTGCTTGTTACGACATTGAGCTTTTGGTTTGGGTAGCAGTTGAGGACGGCGCGGAGTCCCTGGCCAGCGGAGGTTTTGAGGACGACGTGCCCGGGGTCGGGGAGGCGCAAGAGGGATTTGACTTTGGCGTGGTAGCGTTCGAGGGTGGCGAGCCATGGTGCCCAGGCGTCGTCGAGGTCTTCATACCAGTGGTTGAGGAATTCGTTGATGCGGTCCTGGGTTGAGTCCAGGGGGCGGCCGAGGCTGTGGTTGGCGAGGTAGATACCATTGGGTTTGTGGCGGGTGAAGAGGGGGGCGATTTGTTCTTCGATTTCTTGTCGGGTGAGTGGTGTCATTTTTTTGAATGGACTTAAGCTCTTGTCGTTTAGTCAACCACGTCCTGCCCGTACGGGCCACCCTCCCCAGTTTTGGGGAGGGATGGACGGCGGTTTTTTGGAAGTGAACCCTGGACCGAGGGGGTGAATAAGAAATTCACAGTTCAGTACGGACGGCCCAGAGTTCGGGGAAAAGGCGGATGTTAACGGCTTTGCGGAGGAAGGGGATGCCGGAGGAGCCTCCGGTGCCGGTTTTGAACCCGATGATTCTTTCTACGGTCAGGACATGGCGGACTCGCCAGAGTGTGAATTGTTCTTCGATGTCGACGAGTTTTTCGGCCATTTCGTAGGCGTCCCAGTGTGATTCGGGGTTGGAATAGATGGTTTTGAATACGGCCGTGACGGCATCGTGGGCTCCGTAGGGTTGAGTGAAGTCGCGATTGATGACGGTTTCGGGGACAGGGAAATTATGGCGGTGGAGATAACGAAGGAATTCTTCGTAGAGGCTGGGGGCATTAAGTGTTTGGGTCAGCTCGGCATGAACTTCCGGGTTGTGTTTGAAAACGTTGACGGATTGGGGGTCTTTATTGCCGAAGAGGAATTCGATGGTGCGAAATTGGTGGGATTGGAAGCCGGATGCATTGCCGAGGACGCCACGGAATTGGACATATTCGGAGGGCGTGAGCGTTTCGAGCACTGACCATTGTTCGAAGAGCATTCTCTGGACATGTTTGACTCGGGCAAGTATTTTGAAACAGGGTCCGAGTTCATCTCGCTGGACATAATCGATGGCGGCTCGGAGTTCGTGGATGACCAGTTTCATCCATAGTTCGGATGTTTGATGCTGGATGATGAAGAGCATCTCGTCGTGGTGGTTTGGATCGGAAAGGGGTTCTTGGGCGTTGAGGACTCTTTCGAGATGGAGATATCCGGCGTAATCCATGCGGTTTGTAAAGTCTTGCTGGATTGTTGGCTCGAAGGGTCTGGACATAGAATTTGGTTTTACCTTTGCGTATGGGTGGAAAAGTAGGTGAAATTACGCAAGTACTTTTGCTTGTACGAAGTGTAAAGCCGTATTTTGACATTGAGTGTTTTATTTTTTGGATGGAAATAGGGGGTTTTTGCGTATTGCATGGTCGCTAAAAATGTTAGATACTGACTGTGTCGTTGGGAGGAGCTTAACGACTACCTTGACAACAGAAACAGAATGGAAGAGTCGGCTGCTTAATGCGGTGGAGAGAGGAGCAAGGCCAATTTTGGCGCCCCGCAACTTTGTTAGTCGACTCACACTGAGAATGGTGATGTTCTTACGATCATGTAGGGATTCCTGAGCGGATGATGCTTAGGAGTCCTGCGCAGTCTCCACAGGGGACGCATTAAGACAGGACGTGAGCAAACAGCACAAACCTCTCCGATGGCCGACGATCGTTTTCCTCGTCGTCGGTCATTTTTTCCTGAAATTGCTTTAGGAGAAAATGAAAATTGGAGGATGATTTCTCAGCCTCCATTCTTAAGCGCTGGACGCAATACTCCAGCAATTAGCACAAACTCAAACCGATGGCTCGACAGGTTGCTTCCTTTGATCCATCGGTTTCATTATATCAGGCTTTGCGTTTTGAAATTCGCATAAGTGCTGGTAGATGTACTGGGTTTAGACAGTTTGTCTTGATCTTCGTGATTGAGGCAAGGGGCGATGAGCCCCAACAGCAAGAGGAGCAAAAGGTACCGAGGACGCAGAACGGGCTGAATCGGTTTCGGGGTCAGGCAACTGACCCCGGCATTTCTCCATTTGCGACTATTTGAATTGAAATTGAACTTGAGATTGGGATGCAGTTAAATCGACCGACAAGCGGAACTTGTTCCGGAACACTTCATGATTTCCATTGGGAAATTATTGAGTCAGGGTCGGCTGCGCTCATTTCCCCAGTTGGATTAGTAGATGATCGGGTTTTTTGCACAACTATTTCTCCCCTAGATGGAAATGCCCGAGCGGCAATATTAAGTGTTTCGACGGAGCAGATTGAGCTTGAGCCGTATAACTTTCTCGTTGCTTCGGCCAGAGAGAAGTGGGCAGCCGGGATTGAAGGATTTGGTCAATCAGGTTTTATTCTGTCAGTTGATGGTGAGCGGATTAATCTCGCACTGCCGGCAGGGGCCACGAGTATTGACATTGACTGTGTGAACTCGGATGGTGTCGTCGGGGGATCGATAGAAGTGAGGGGCGAGGAATGTGGAGCGGTTTGGCGTGAGGGCCGGATCGAACTTTTTCCGGCGATTCGGTCGGTCACGGCAATGAACGATTCAGGTGAACTTTTTGGTAGTTTGCACTCGGGCGGTGCGGTTCGGATTTCGGGCATGAGTGAATATGGGCTGACCGGCCGTGTTGTGGCGGTGAGTCGGGAAGGTGATGCGCTAGTTTCATCATCGAACGAGATTTCAATTTGGAAAGCGAATGGCGGGGTTGAGGCAGTAGCGATTCGGGGATATGAGCGAGTTTCGGCTTTGGGTTGGTCGGATACTGGGGTGATTTTAGGGTTTGGAATGAGTAGTCGGGGTCATGTGGAACATTGGTTGTTTGATCCGCGATTGGGACTGCGGGTCTTGACGAATCAGGAATTGAGTGCGGGATTGCGGCTGAGGGAAGTAGCGGCGATTGGTAAAAATGGTGAGCTGGCGGGAACTGCGGTTTCCGGTTCGTCTCGGTACTTGGTTCGATTATATTAAGGTCGCATGGTTGCCGAGGATTTCGGCGTATTGCGTGTGGGTGATATCAAAAGCGAATACGGAAAGAGTAGCCGGATGTTCGAGCGTTGCTTCTTCATAGACACATCGGTCGAGAACGAGCCTGGGTTCGCCGCGGGTTGTAATAAGTCGATATTTTCGTTCGAGCCGATGAGTTCCCGTTTGAATTTGTTGAATGGATTCGGCCCAGACTGACGAAAAATCTTCGGGATGGATGAGAGCTGAAATGGGAATATGCCCTTCGGTGAAATCGGTGGGTCGGTAGCCGACGGAGCGGATGGAGTCGCTCATAAAGTAGCAGTGATAAGGGGCAACGGCATCAATTCGAAAGGCGAGAACATTTCCTTTGAGGACAATTGCGTTCAGATGCTCGGTTGCGGAGGTCTGCGACTTAAGGTTGTTAACCTCTTTGTAGAGATCACCGAGCTCTTGTTGAAGGATTGCGGAGTGAGCGCGGGCTTGGTCGGCGATTAGGTTAGCTTGCTGTTTGAGTTCTTCATTCTGATTGTGGAGAGACTCAATATCGCGTAAAAATTGCTTAGTTTTTTCTTCGAGAACTTGTCCGTTTTTTTCGACTTCTTGTCGTAACATCTCACCTATCAGGCCGGCCCTATTGGGTTTCCCGGACTGTTCGCGTAGCCTTCTCCAGTGTCCCTCGACCGTTCTAACACTGATACTTAGTTGATCAGCAATTTCCTTATCGGTGAGACCTGATGAGGCCAGTAGTAGTATTTCCTCTCCGCGACCCGCCATGGTGCTTGTCAGCTTCTTGGGGCCATTATATCAGTCACTTTCATCTGAATAATTACTAGTTTTTCCCATCTTGCAGGATTACGGGGGAGGATTGGCGAGAACCTAGTAAGAATGCCGGGGACACACGTTCAATCGTTAGGTTAACGGACGATTAAATAGCGTTTTGAGCGGGGGTCTTTGTATACTGCATATATGCGCGGTTTTCTTTCGACGATTTTTGCGGCGAGTTTAGCTTGTTCGGCTTTGGCCCGGATTGACTACACGGTTCGAGTTGTGACGGGTTCGAATCAGTTGGAGTTTGAAATGGTGATTCCGAGTGATGGAAAGGCGGTGGATGTTCAGATTCCAAATTGGGCGCCGGGATCTTATCGACTTGTCAATAATCGACAGTTCATTAAAGATGTGACTGCGGTGCGGTCGAGCCGGAAGGTTGCGGTGACTCAGAATAGCGACGGTTCTTGGACCGTGGCCCCCGGATCAAGTGGGGATGTAATTTTGAAATACGCCCGGACGACCGGAGCCTTGACCGATCGGATGCACATTACAGGACCAGCATATTACATGTTTGTTAAGGGTCGAGTTGAAGAAGAGTGCACGATTAAATATGAGTTACCGGAAAAGTGGCGTTCGACTTGCGGGCTCAATGTGAAAGGTGATCGATTTGTTGCGCCGAACTATGATGTCTTAGCCGATAACCCGGTGACGATCGGGGACTTTGTTTCGGACTATTACGAATCGGAAGGGATCAAGCATGAGATTGCGTATTTTGGCGGTGATGTTTCAAAGGTAGATCGCGCCAAAGTTGTGGATTATTGTAAGCGGATCACGGAAGCGAATTCGGCATTTTGGGGTGGCTTGCCGTTCGAGAAATATGTTTGGCACTTCACAGTCATGAACGCCGCCGATGGTGGTTGGGGGCTTGAGCATTTGAGTAGCACAACAATCGGATTGGCGCAGGGTGTGGGCGAAGGCACGGTTTCGGTGATGTGCCACGAACTTTTTCATGCTTGGAATGTGAAGCGCATCCGATCAAAAGTTTTGGGGCCCTTTGATTATAGTGTTCTGCCCAAAACGGGAGCACTTTGGTTGTTGGAAGGAGTTACGGACTATTATGCTGACCTGCTTCTTTACCGCAGCAATATATTTGATGAAGAGTATTTTAAGCGAAGCATTGTCGCGAATGTTCGGTCGACTCGGGCAAACGCTCAGCGGTTTGAAGTGAGTCCTTATGATTCGAGTTATCGGGTTGGTGAGGCGGCAAATGGTCAAGGGAATAGTGCGGGGTTTGGTGTTAATTATTACAATACGGGCTGGCTACTGGGGCTTTGTTTGGACTTGGAAATTCGGGAAAAGACAGTCAACAAAAAGAGCTTGGATGATTTGATGTATGCGCTTTGGGAGAAGTGTAAGGATGATCAACCAGGATTTGAAGAGGGTGATATTCGCAAGATTTTGGTGGAAATTGGTGGCGCGGAACTCGGAGTTGCCTATGACAATTGGGTGATGAAGCCGGGCGAGCTGCCAGTTGAAGCGCAACTATCGAAGATTGGCTTCGAGTTTTTAACGAACCAAGAGAAGTTTGTTGATGCGGGCTTTGTCTATGCTTGGGGCGAAGATGGTCGGATGACAGTCAGCCGGGGCGGTCGGAATACGAATGTCCGGCGAGGCGACGAGATTGTTGAGATCAATGGAGTTGCACAAGGAACGACTCCAGAAGCGATAAAGGATGTTCGGGAGCAGTGGAGCAAACTTCTGGTTCCAGGCGCGAAACTGAAGTTGAAAGTGAAACGCGGCGAAGAGTTAGTTGATGTGGATGCGGACATAACCGAAGGAACTCGTACGAGTTATTCAGTAATCAACGCGGGCAATATTGAATCGAAGAAGATGGATATGCGTAGGCTTTGGCATAAAGGTTTGAAATAGAAAAACACTAATGAAAGAAGACCCTGGTAAACCAACCAGTTTGCCAGGGACTTTATTGATTGTGGAAGGAATTTGCGGTCTTTTTTTGTCATAATGTTGTTATTAAATTGCACATTTGTGCGATTAGAGAAGGAGAACTAGATGAATCAAAAAATTATGCGTGGCGTAGCTGCGTTTTCAGCAGTTGCAGTAGTGGGTATTAGTTCGGCGATGGGCCTCGGGGCGGCAACGGACTTTAATGCCGTGATTTTTGGAAATGTTACGGCTCAGAGTGGCGAGTCAGATGGGGCAATGGCAGTTGGTGGGAACTGGGCTACGCAAAATAATTACCAAGTCTCGACTCATATTACGAGTCCGAACCCGAGCATTGGCGGAGCAACCAATTTGGGATTGTATGTTGTGGGGACATTTAACGGAGGGGTGAATGCGGGCGCGACCCAAGTAAATAGCAGTCGAAACGCTTATCTGAGTGGTGAAGCAGACGGCGAGCCTTTGATGAATGGGGGCGCGTTATTTGAAAATTCAGGCTTAGTTTCGGGTGCTTTCTTTGCGAATCAGTTAGCTTATAGTCAAGTTCAATCGGCGCACATTGCATCGCTCGGCGGAATGGCAGTGGACATCAGCAATTCGAACAACTACAAACTGCATATTTCGTCTGTGGGCGGCTTGAACGTGTACCAAATTGATGGATCGCTTTTGACGGGAGGAAAAACGCTTGATATCATGGGCGGCAACGGTTCCGAGACGATTGTTGTCAACGTTTTGGGAGCAACTGTTAACTGGGGAACAAGCTACAACGGAAATGCGAGCAAGACGCTTTGGAATTTCTCGCAGGCATCTATTCTGAACGTGAATGATCGGGCGATTCAGGGGAGTGTTTTGGCATTGGGCGCGGCGGTTAATCAGAGTCAGAACATTGAAGGAACTTTGATTGCGAGTTCGTTGGCGGTATCAAATGGGGCGGAACTGCATAGCTTTACATTTGATGGCAATGCACCGGTTCCGGAACCGGCAAGTATGGTCGGCATCGGAATTGCGGCGTTGGCGATTGCACGTAAGCGAAAGCATTCAGTCAAGTAATTCATCTGCTCGTGAATATCCCGAGAGTCTTACGACTTCTCGGGATATTTTTGTTTTGCGGACGCGTAAAATGGGGCATGGCATTGATTGCGGCATTTGTGGCATTCTCGGGGCAAGGGGATTCTTTGGGGGCCGAACTTGATGCTATTGCATTAAAAGCGAATTTGCCGGGAATGGGGGTTATGGTGGTTACGAGCCATGGGGAATCGTGGAGCCACTTTTATGGGGTGAAGAAAACGGGCGAGCCCGAGGTTGTCGATTCGGAAACGCGTTGGCATCTGGGGAGTTGCACGAAGGCGATGACCGCGGCAGTTGTGAGTCGATTTGTCGAAGACAAGAAGCTGAACTTGAATGCGCCACTTAAGAAAGTGTTTCCAGAATTCAAAGTGGATTCGGGATATGAGAAGGTGACGTTGCGGCATCTGCTTGCTCATCAGGGAGGGATGGTTGCAAACATCAATTGGGGGGCACTGAATGGTAGCTTAGTCGAGGTGAGGGTTGAGGCGGTGAAGCAATTGTTAGAAAGTCCACCGGCGACCGAAGTCGGGAAATTTGTTTATTCGAATTCGGGAATTGTGGTTGCAGGTTATGCGGCGGAAAAAGCTTCGGGAAAGCCGATTGAGACTTTGCTTACGGAGGAATTTAAGGAAATGGGGATCCTTGATTTTGGTTTCGGGCCGACTTTGAAAGGAGAAAGCTGGCCCCATTTGGAAGGTAAGCCGGTGAGTGTCAACGGCGATAATCCACCGGTCTTGACGGCTGCAGGTCGGGCGAATATGACCTTGAGTGATTGGGGGAAATGGATATCGGAGAATTTGAAAGGGTTGATTGGCAAGGAATCGACTTTGCCGAAACTGTATTTTGAAGAGATTCGTTCGAAATCGTTGGGGGGCGATTATGCGATGGGGTGGATTGTGACTTCGCGACCATGGGCGGGCGGATTGGCATTGACACATAGTGGGAGCAACACGGTTAATTTTTGCTCGACTTGGGTTGCGCCGGGGAAAGACTTTGCGGTTTTGTTTGTGACGAACACGGCGGGAAAGGATACGGCGAAGGTTGCGGACGATTGTGTGACGGCGGTGATTCGAAGCAATCTGAAATGACCGCTGAATTGCGGCGTTCGGGAATAGAATAGATTCTATGGTTGGTTCACTTTGCGCTTTGGTTGCAATGAGTTCGGGTGTTGGATATTTGGATGGGCTGCAGGCGAAAATGGATTCGGTGGCCAAATCATTTGAGGGACGGCTTGGCTATCACTTGATCGATTTGACAAGTGGCGAATCGATTGGATATCGCGATGAAGAGCGGTATCCGAGTGCGAGCACGATTAAGACGGTTGTTATGATCGAGGTTTTTAACCAGATTGAAGAGGGAAAGATCAAGTGGGATGATCAATTAGCGGTTCCTCCGGTGGGGTCGCGGCAGTCAAGTATGTGGACTTCGCACCTTTTGGAAGGGACGAAAGTGAACATCGATGGATTGACGAACTTAATGATGAACGTGAGTGATAATACGGCGACGGATATGTTGGCGGGTCATGTTGGGGTGGGAAACATTGAGAAACGGATGCTGGCATGGGGATTTGACGATACGGCGTGTACGATTCGTCCGCCAGCGGAGAACGTTCGATTGAGTCGACTCTATACAAGCTTCAGGAATATGGGAGTAACTTCGCCAGCAGAAATGGCAGAGATATTAAAGAAGATTTATGATGGTTCGGCGGCGAGCCCAGAGGCTAGTGAGAAGATGATACGAATCATGAGTAGCCAGTATTGGGACGATTTCCTGGATTGGTCAGTGCCAAGCGGGGTTGTGATCGCGAGCAAGGTCGGGGCTTTAGAGCGCAGCCGAAGTGATTCGGCGATTATTTATGGTGAGCGACCTTACATATTAACTGTGTATACGGACAATGCTAAGGATCGAAGTTGGAAATTTGAGAATGAGGGTCATGGGGCTATTCGGAAGTTGGGCACCCTGGCTTGGAACCATATGAATCCGGGTCACCGCTATTATCCGAGGGGGTCGAGTCAAAAATATGCGCCGACGGGCGGTGGAGTTGAGGGAATCTGATTGGGATCAGAGAGACGTGAATCTTCTTTATGGGAACTTAATTTCTTTGCCAAAGATATTTACGAAACGCTGCGTATAAAAACGTCCTATACTAGGAACCTAACTGCACTGAGTTGTGTTCCTATTTACACAACCTAGAAAGGAGATGAAAAAGACAGTGGCAACCCTCAATATGAAACGAACTGACGAGCTTGAATTTCAAGAGCTCATGGAACGCAGCTATAAGAAGGTATTCAACTTGGCCTATCGGCTGAGTGGAAATCGGTCGGATGCGGAAGATTTAACCCAGGAAGCGTTTTATCGGGCGTACCGCAAATTCGAGACCTTTCAGGGCGATCGACCGTTTGAAAACTGGATATTCCGGATTGTAACTCGACTCTTTTTGGACATGAAACGTGCAAAGGGTCGCCGGGTTCAGACAGTGAGTAGCGATGCGCCTTTGCGGGCTGATGGCTATGACGATACGGTCAGCTTTGAAGCGCGTGATTCGGCACCGACTCCGGTTGAAGCCTTGTTGGGTGACAACTTGAGTGCAGAAATGCAAACCGGCTTATCTCACTTGAGCCAAGAGCAACGAGAATTGGTTTGGCTGGCGGACGTTGAAGGCGTTCCCTACAATGAGATCGCTGAACGGTTTGAAGCACCAGTTGGTACGATTCGAAGCCGATTGCACCGCGCACACAAGCAGTTGCGTCGCATTCTGGAGCAGATTCAGAACAAGACGTTGCCTTGCGAAGGTTGCATTTAGGCACCATTGAATGAGTGAATGCAGGATAAAATCCTCGGTCGATATCGACCGAGGATTTTATTGTTTAACCTTGCAGTTAGCGGGTTTATTGGCGTTATAATCATTCTCATGTCATCGATTCGAGAGGAGTTTGAGGAGAACGGGTTTTATGTGGCGCGGAAGGCATTTTCGCCTTCGGAAGTTTTGGAATTGGAAGCAGATTTTGACCGAATTGTGAATCAAATTTTGTCGAGCGGGGAAGAAGTGAATGCGCGGTGGGGTGGGCCGGAAATGGATCGGCTTGGGGCGGCGGGAACAGTGGTTTTGCATACTCATAACGTTCAGAAATACTCTTCGGTTTGGATGAAGGCGTTCTACAATCCCGGATTTTTGAATCCGGCGATGGAGATTTTGGGGCCGGATGTGGTTCTCCATCATTCGAAATTATTTCAAAAGCCGGCGGAGCAGGGAGCACCATTCCCGATGCATCAGGACTGGGGATATTTTCCGACGGTGAAGGATTCGATGATGGCGGGGATTATTCATGTTTCGGCGGCCGATGATGCGATGGGTTGTTTGAGGGTTTATCCAGGTTCGCACAAGTTAGGTCGGATGGAAGAATCGATGGGTGGAACGGAGGCATTGTTGCGGGATTATCCGATTGAAGGGGCGACTCCGCTTGAAGCGGAACCGGGTGATGTTGTATTTTTCCATTATTGTTTGATCCATGGTTCGATGCCGAACAATTCGGATCGCGTTCGGAAAACGGTTCTTGTTCAGGTTCATTCAGGTTCAGATGAAGTCGAAAAAGGAGTGACTCACCCGAACGAAAAGCTTTGTTTGGCGGGCTGGAATTATGGGGTGACCCGGGAGCTTTCGAACCAGACTTGATCAAGAAGGGTTGGATTTCAACAGTTCTGTTTTGTATAATAACAGTATGAAAACAGGGAAAATCACGGGAGTTTTGGGGAGTTTTGGGGTTGTTTCGGGGTGTTTTTTGGTCGGTTGCGGGGGAATGAATGGCGTTGACAACAAGATGACGTTTGGCATTACCGAAATGAACGGGGTTAATTATGGGGTGAGTGTGGACTCTTGGAAAGATGGGGAAGTATCTGCGGATACAGAATGTCGAGACGACTCGGGAACGACGTGGTGTAGTGTTACAAGTGCCAGTGATCTTAAAGAGATACGTTTCATTTCCGATGAAGGCACGCATGACTATGATTTCTTCCACTTGTACTTTAAGAACAGTTCGTCCACCACTGGTAATGTGCGGGTGCACTTATATCGAGGTGGTTATACGGTCTTTGACCGTGTCGTTTCACTCTCGCCAGGGCAGAAGTTGCGGGTGGGGACAATTTATCGAGAAGGCGACTTTTACGGCGCGAATGGGTTCTGATAAAAATAGAATGTGGTCAGCAATCTGCATTGCTGACCACATTTCATCTATGATTCGGTCTTTTAGTTTTTGAGAGCTTCGGCACCGGCGACGATTTCGAGAATCTCGGTAGTGATAGCGGCTTGTCGAACTCGGTTTGCGGTGAGGGTGAGTTCGCCGATCATCTTTCCGGCGTTATCGGTTGCGCTGCTCATGGCGGTCATTCGGGAGCCGTGTTCGGAAGCGGAGCTTTCGAGAAGGGCTTGGTAGGTGACCGTGAGGAGATATTTGGGCAAGAGAAGTGCAAGAAGTTCTTCTGGTGCGGGTTCGAATCCGTAAGATTTTGATGAGCCGGTTTCAGCTTCCTCAACCTGGGGAGGTTCGATGGGAAGAAGTTGGATGACGCGCGGTTCTTGTCGGATGGCGCTGATGAATTTGCTGTAGCAAAGATATACGGCATCGACTTCTCCGGATGTGAACATATCGGAGATTTTGTTGGTGAGCTTTACGGCGTCTTCGAGATCTGCACCGGCGGTTGGAACGCTGATTGTTTCAGCGATTTCGTAGCCGCGTTTGCCAAAGAATTGACTGCCTTTTTTACCAACGGCGACGATGGATTTGTCGGTGGTTTGTTTATCGAGCCAGAGTTTTGCGGCTTTGAGGAGGTTGGTGTTGTAACTTCCGCAGAGTCCGCGATCGGCGGTGATGAGAACGAGGGCGACCTTTTTGACGTCGTTGCGACGGGTGAGGAGGGGATGAGGAGGAAGTTCTCCGGCTCCGCCAACGCTCAAGATAAATTCGTACATTTTTTCGCTATAGGGGCGCGCTTCCTCGACCTTGTTTTTGGCCTTGGTGAGTCGTGCTGCGGCGACAAGTTTCATTGCCCGGGTGATTGCCTGGGTGTTTTTTGCCGCACGGATGCGTTGTCGAATTTGCTTGAGCGTTGCCATTCTTGGTTAGGGTTTAGCTGAGGTCGTTAGCTTTTTTGTATTCTTCGAGAGCTTCGTTGGACGCTTTTTTCAGTTTTTCGCATTGTCATCGGAGAGAGCCTTGGTGGTTCTGATTCCTTCGACGATGTCGGGATATTTTTCGTGAACGAATGTGCTGAGGTATTTCTCGAATGCTTGGACGTGGTTGTTAGGAACGTTGTCCATGGTTCCGTTTGTACCGGCATAGATCGCGATAACTTGATCTTCGACGGCATAAGGAACAGCGAGGTCTTGTTTGAGGAGTTCGGTGAGTCGTTGTCCTCGGAGAAGCTGCATTTGAGTGGATCGGTCGAGGTCGCTGGCGAACTGGGCGAAGGCTTGGACTTCGCGGTAGTTGGCCATTTCGAGCTTCATCTTTCCAGCAACGGACTTCATTGCCTTGATTTGGGCGTTTCCACCAACGCGGCTAACCGAGATCCCGACGTTGATTGCAGGTCGGACACCAGCAAAGAAGAGATCGGGTTCGAGATAGATTTGACCATCGGTGATCGAGATGACGTTGGTCGGGATGTATGCCGAGACGTCGCCGGATTGGGTTTCGATAACCGGAAGGGCGGTGAGTGAACCAGCACCGTGCTCGTCGGACAGCTTTGCAGCGCGTTCGAGGAGGCGGGAGTGAAGATAGAAAACGTCACCAGGATAGGCTTCGCGGCCTGGCGGGCGGCGAAGGAGAAGCGACACTGCGCGGTATGCGACAGCGTGCTTGGAGAGGTCATCGTAGACGGCGAGAGCGTGCATTCCGTTGTCGCGGAAGTATTCGCCCATGGCAGCTCCGGCAAACGGTGCAAGGTACTGCATGGCGTTTGAGTCGGAAGCGGATGCAACGACGATGATCGTGTATTTGAGAGCATCGTGCTCGCGAAGAGTTTCTACAACGCGGGCAACGTTAGCCATTTTTTGACCGATGGCAACGTAGATGCTGTAAACCTTTTCTTTCTCATCACAAATCTCGTTGAGTTTTGCTTGGTTGATGATGGCGTCGATACAGATTGCGGTTTTTCCGGTTTGTCGGTCACCGATGATGAGTTCCCGTTGGCCGCGACCGATTGGGATCATTGCGTCGACGGACTTGATACCGGTTTGCAGGGGTTCTGTAACGGGTTGACGATCGACAACACCGGGGGATGTGGTTTCAAGAAGTTTGAATTCTTCGGCGGCGATTGGGCCGGCATCATCGATCGGTTGACCAAGTGCGTTTACGACGCGACCGAGAAGGGCTTTACCGACGGGGACTTCGATGATTCGTCCGGTTTCTTTGACGGGGTCGCCTTCTTTGATTTCGGTGGAGTTGTCGATAAGGACAGCACCGATTGAATCTTCTTCGAGGTTGAGGGCGAGGCCGATGACACCGCCGGGGAATTCGAGCATTTCACCGACTTGGCAATCTGGCAGTCCGTACACTCGAGCAATACCGTCCCCGACTTGGAGAACGGTACCGACGTGTTCGACTTCCGCCTTTTTATCAAAGGCTTTCAGTTCTTTTTCAAGAATGGAGGTGATTTCTTCGGGTTTGATGGCCATGGTCGTTTGTTTGTTTTATGAGGGTTAGGCTTGCTTGAGCAAGTCGTAGACAAGTCGTTCTTTCATGCGGTTGAGTTGTCCGCGGACGGATCCATCGAGAACGTAGTCGCCGTAGGTGACTTTGACTCCCATGATGAGATCGGGGTTGACAGTGAATTCGGATTCGAGTTTGTTGCCGGTTTCGGACTCGATTTTTTTGACAATTGCTTCTCGTTGGGCGTTGTCAAGTTCGGAAGAAGATTCGATGACAGCGCGAACGACTCTTTCATTTTCGCGTCGGAGTTCGTCGAAAGCGACTTTGATTCCGGTGAGTTCTTCATCGCGGCCCTTGTTGATGAGGAGTTTGATGAAGGTGAGGGTTGTCGTGTTGATTTTGTCGCCGAAGACGTTTTCGAAAAGGGCGATTTTATCTTTTGATTCGGTTTGTGGCTTTTGAAGAAATTCTCGGAAGCCATCGTTGTTGCGGATTGCTTGCGTCAGACCGGTGAGATCGTCGCTGACGGCGGGGACGATGTTTTGGGCAAGGGCAGTGTTAAACAGCGCCTTTGCGTATCGTTTTGCAACCCGCATTTCGGACATTAGTTCTTCACCTCGACGGTGGCGAGGAAGTCGTCAATAATTTTGCGGTTGCGGTCGTTGTCGACGTTTTCCGTGAGAAGCTTTTCCGTGGCTTGGAGCGAGAGATTGGTGACGTGGAGTCGCAAATCGGTGAGGGTTTTGCGTTTCTCGGTGT
>Ga0209066_10001663_pt1 | contig 28914 bp, 34 predicted proteins | sample All_14_2_FD_187198 | JGI IMG/M metagenome (GOLD analysis project Ga0209066, IMG submission 187198) | Freshwater microbial communities in response to fracking from Pennsylvania, USA - Allegheny Zone_MetaG_DW_15 (SPAdes) (version 2) ...
CGGCCCCTCCGCCACCTCCGCCGCCCGCGCCGGAACCCATATTGGTGTTGCCGCCGCCTGCGCCCGATCCGCTGCGCCTGGCGCTCGAAGCGCAGCTCGGGCGTCGGCATCTGGTGCAGCCCCAGCCCTTCGGGGGCATTCTGGGTATATCCGGGACGGCGGGGCCGGGGGGATTGAGCGCGCCGGCACTTGATCCGCTGGATCAGGCCGCACCCAAGCCAGCGCCCCGCTATGAGAGCGAGGGGCGGGTGTCGTCCCTGCCGGTCGATAATTCCCGCATCCTGACGGCGGATCGCTTCATCACCGGCATTCTGGAGACCGGCGTCAACTCCCAGCTCGACAGCGAGGAGGGGGGCTCGCTGATCATCCAGACCGCGCGCGACGTGTTCGGCTATCACGGCCGCAACGTCCTGATCCCGAAGGGCTCGCGCCTGATCTGCGACTACAAAAGCCCGGAAGATTTGGGTTCGACCCGTATCCCGGTCGATTGCAACCGCGTGCTGCTGGCCGGCCATCGGGCGGAGATTTTGCAGATCGGATCGGCTGCCGGCGACGTGCAGGGCCGGGCGGGGCTGACCGGCGAGATCGATAACCGCTTCTGGGAAAAATACGGCACGGCCTTCGTGCTGTCCGGCATCTCCGCCGCTGTCCGGCTCGCCTCCGCCACCGCTGCCACGGGCGAGGAGGAGGACAATATCGGTCAGGTCGCCGACCAGGGCAGCCAGGAATTGAGCGAGAAGCTGGGCGAGATCACCGCCTCGGTCCTCGAACAATCCGTGGACCTGGTTCCCATCATCACCATTCCGCAGGGCACAAGGCTGCAAATCCGCCCCGCCAAGGATTGGTACATCCGCAAGTTTGAAGAGGAAGGAGTGAAGCCATGAAGCAGCAGCTTTGTGCAGCAACCGCGCTTGCCCTGGTTCTGGGTGCCGGTATCGCCCTGGCGCAAGCGCCGGGCACGGGTTTGACGACAGGGAAGATGGAAGCCGGGTCTCAGACCCCGGCAGCGCCGGGCTTGGTTGCGGAAAAGCAGGAGATCAAGACCAAGCCCCGAACCCTGTTCGAGATCCCCAACAATCAGCCGGAACAGTTCGATCTCAACCTGACCTCGGTTCCTGGCGCCTCGGCTGATCTGACCGAAGGCGTCACCGCCAAGGGCTATGCCCGCTATGTCGATGTCGAAGGCGCGAAGATTGGCCAAGTCATCCTGATGGGGGTGGAGAAGGACGGCAAGCGCGAGGCTTTGCCGGCCAATGCCTTCACCAGCCAGTTCGAATTGCAGGCGACGCAGGTCGATCCGGCGACCGAGATCGTGATCGAAGGCGACAGCGCGGCTTTGGTGGCTGCCCTGCAACGTCTGGCCGAAGAGCCGGCGGCGGAAGCAGAGGTGGAGCCCGAACAGCAGGCGGTGCAGTCCGAAGGCGGCCAGACCAGCGGCGGGGACAAGTCCGGCAATGAACAGGCGTCGAACTATGAGACCCCGTCTGCCATTACGCCGGCCGCCGATCCGGTCGAGACCACACGGCTCACCTCCGAAGGCTGCCCGATCCGGATCGATATCGAGGGGATGAATGCCATCCAGCAAACGCGGGTGGAAACCGCGACGGATGGGGCGGTGAGTTCGGAAGGCTCCTGCTCCGATGGCGGGACCAGCTTCCCGCTGAAGCGCAGCTATACCGCCTGTTCCGATCTGGTCGATATGGAAGCGAGGACCGCCACGGCGCAGTTCTCGCTCTTCTACGTTAACTCGGGTGCGGGGCGTGTCGAGGTGGCGGAATGCGCGCCGGATGACGAACAGGTGTTCCAGATTGTCGAGAAGGCCGAAGGCTGTTCGATCTTTCTGGACTATTCCAATGCCCTGGCCGTGCCCCAGGCAGCCCTTGTCTATACCGACACCAATAATGTGGAAGTCCAGGTCCGGGGCTGTCAGGCCTCCGAGACCAAGCCGGCGGTTGCCATGGTGCAGACCCCGAATGGCTGCTCCATCCGCCATGATATCGCGGGTGGGGTATCGCAGCGCCAATCGGTCTGGACCTATGAGCTGGACGGCGTGCTCTATCAGGCCGGCGGCTGCCGCGATGATGGCACGCTCTACCCGCATGCCGTCGTCACCCAGGATGCAGGCGGGCAGCTCGTCTGCCCGGCCGTGATCGATGATGCGGGCGGTACGGTCACGCTGCAAAGCCGCATACAGATCACCGTCGATGGGCTGACGCAATACATCACCGACTGCAAGCCCGACGGCTCCTCCACCCGGCCCATTATCGCCACCACGGACGGATGTACGAACCTGTCTGCCTGGGAACACGATATTGCGGCCGGAGTGAGCTACGGCCAGCGGCGCTTTTACTATGAGGTCGGCAGCAAGAAGACCTTCGTCACCGAATGCCAGCGCTCGGATGTCAGCTATCCGCATCTGGTCGAAGCGACGGGCTGGCAGAATAATGACGGCACGCGCACGGCGCTGAAGCTGAACACCGTCTATATCAACGGCCCGACCGGTCGCTATGACGTCGCGGTCAATACCATCCTGCCCGGCACCATTGCGCAACCCTATGTGCTGCGCGAGACCAAGACCGTCCCGACCGGGGAGCTGGAAGATGATGGAGCCGAGAGCTGCGAGGTGTTCCGGATCACGGCAATCTCGGAGCTGTATGATCGGCCGGACGGCACCGAATATGCCCGTCCCATCGGCGCGGGCGAACCCATCGGCCCGGTCGATGCCTGCACCTCCATCGTGCAAACCCCGGTCTGGAAGCGGGTCTCGACCAGCCAGTACACCTATAATGTCAATTACGGCTCGGCCACCACGGCGTGCTATGGCGGCTATAATGAGAATGGCTGTAGCGGCGGCATGCAGCCCTATTGCCAGTATCAGGGCTATTATGCGGGCGGCTATGCCAGCACCAGCACCTATCAGGGCACGCGCAAGTTACAGCGCGACGATGGGGTGGTGATCGAGCAAATCTCGAAGAGCAACCATTCCATCACGGCCACCAACGGGGCCTATAGCGCCGGCAACGGCTTCACCTCCTCCTGCCCAGGCTGGGGGGCCTTCTCCAGCTCCTACCCGGCCTATCCGCCGGAGATCCATGCCGGTTCCGAGCAGATCAGCTGGAACCAGGCAGAGGGGTGGTGAGAGATGGGCACCATTCCTGCGTTGCTGCGTCAGGTGCTGGCCCCGCTGGCCCGGCATTATGACGACCCCCGAACCGTGGAAATCCGCCTCAACCGCGCTGGTCAGGTCATCACCGACCGGCGCGGGGAAGGCAAGCGCCAGGTGGAAGACGAGGCGCTGAACATCGCCACCATCGAACGGGTCTGCCGCTCGCTCGCCAATCATGCGGGGCTGAGCTGGGACCCGGATCGGGCACCCAAGCTGTCCTGCGTGCTGCCGGGCGGGCACCGGTTTGAATGTCTGGTCGGGGCCTCGGTTGCAAGCGGGGTGTCGCTGGCCATCCGCTGCAAGCATCCCTTCACGCCCGATTGGGCCGATACCGGCCTCACGGCGCGGATGCGTGATTACCTGCTGGCCCAAGTCTCCGAGGGATCGAACATGATCATCTCGGGGGCGACCAATACCGGCAAGACCACGCTCCTCAACATGATGCTGGCGACCCTGCCGGCAGAATGCCGGGTGATCGGGGTCGAAGACACGCCGGAACTGGCCGTGGAACGGTTCTGGGATGGCAACCGGCTGCTCTGTGCCCGCGAGGCGAGTACGGACAATGGCAGCATGGTTGGGTGGCGCGAGAACTATGATCATCTGATGCGCATCACCCCCGACCGGGTTCTGTTCGGGGAAATCAGCACCACCAATGCCTTTGCCGCTCTGGCCGCGCTCAATGCCGGCATCACCGGCTTCATGTGCACCATCCATGCGGAAAGCCCGCTTCAGGTGATCGAACGCAAGTTCGACCAGAACATTGCCTGGGCCGGGGAACAGCTCGACCGGGTCCCGGAGTACCTTCGCGATCTGGTGGATGTGATCGTCCAGATCAAGCGCAACCCGGATGGCATGCGGCGCATCACCGACATTTATCGCCCTCGGGATGACCGCTGGATTCTGATCAATCAGGAGGAACAAATCTGATGGTGCGCACCCTCTTCATCGGAATCCTGATTGCCTCGGTCATCCTGCTGGTCGGCCTCTGGTATGGCATGGCGGGCTTTGATCCGCGTGATCCAGAGCATTGGAAGTGGTTGATGGACTACTTCCGCGCCTATGGCCGGATGCCGGCCGATATGCTGTTGCCGCTCTATATCGCGGGCGGTGCGATGCTCCTGGGGCTGGCCATCACCGTCTTGACGGCCAGCCGGGCACAGTCCCGTTCCGTCTCCGGCGGGCATGGTTCCAAGGATTTGCATGGCACTGCCCGCTGGGCGGTCTGGCGCGATGTGGTCAAGGCAGGCCTGACGGGTAAGACCGGCGTCGTGGTCGGCGGCTGGAAGCGCAGGCGCAAGGTCCAGACGCTGCGCCATGACGGGCCGGAGCATGTGCTCTGCTTTGCCCCCACCCGTTCGGGTAAGGGCGTGAGCCTGGTTCTGCCCACCCTGCTCTCCTGGCCGGAATCCGTCCTCGTGCTCGATATCAAGGGCGAGAACCACGCGCTCACGGCCGGCTACCGGGCCTCGCTCGGCCATAAGGTGTTCAAGTTCGATCCGGCAGCGCCGGAAGGATCGATCCGCTTCAACCCGCTGGCGGAAGTGCGGATCGGCACCGGCCAGGACATAGCCGACTGCCAGAACATCGCCTCCATGATCATTGATCCGGACGGCAAAGGGCTGAAAGACTTCTGGATGCAGTCCGGCTGGGAATGGCTGGGCGTCGTGGTGCTTCACGTCCTCTATCGCGAGAGGAAGGAACGCAACCGCGTCGCCAGCCTGAAGGATGTGAATGCCTTCATGTCGGCCGTGCTGGGCGAGAGCGAGGAGGAGACGGCCGATAATCTGGAACCCCTGCTCAAAGCGATGATCTCCTTCGAGCATGGAACCCCCTACATCAATGAGGAGGTAAGGCGCGGGGCGTCCAAGATGCTGATCAAGGCCGGTCCCGAACGCTCCGGCGTGCATTCCTCCGCTGCCGTCCAGCTCGCCCTTTATGCCGATCCGATTGTTGCCGGCAACATCGCGGAAAGCGACTTCCGGCTTGACGAGCTGATGAATGGCGACAAGCCGGCCGCGCTCTATATCGTCATTCCGCCATCGGACATTGATCGCCTGCGCCCGCTGGTCCGCATGGTGATGAACATCGTCCTGCGACGCCTCACGGCGCATATGGCCTTCGAGAACGGGGCCTCGGTCAAGCATTACAAGCACCGGCTCCTGTTGCTGCTGGATGAGTTCACCGCTGTCGGCAAGCTCGACATCTTCGAGCGCTCGCTCGCCTTCATGGCCGGCTACGGGCTGAAGGCCTTCATCATCGTGCAGGACCTGGCCCAGCTTCAGAAGGAATACGGCAAGGAGGAGAGCATCATCTCCAACTGCCATGTGCGGATAGCGTTCGCCCCCAACAAGGTGGAGACGGCGAAGGCTCTGTCCGACATGGCGGGCAAGACCACCGTGGTGCAGGCCAAGCGCTCGCGCAACGGACGGGTGGGGGAGATCGGCTCGGTATCGGACAATTTGACCGAGACGGCCCGGCCGCTGCTGACGCCCGATGAATGCATGCGCCTGAAGGGCATGGACAAGACCAGGGCCGGAAAAATCGTGCCCGGCGACATGCTGATCTTCGTGGCTGGCCAGCCCCCGATAAGGGGGCAACAGGCGCTCTACTTCCAGGATGAAGAACTGCTCGCCCGCGCCCGCATGCCGGCCCCGGTCAGCACCAGGCCGGCTGTATCACCAGCCCCGGCCAACCAGCCAGCCCCGGCCAACCAGCCAGCCCCGGCCAACCAGCCAGGCCCGGCCGCGACCGTGCCGGCCCAAACCCAGACGCGCCCATCCTACCGGGCAGCGCTCGCAGCCCAGAACAACGAATAGGGGGATAAGATGACGACGAAAAGACGATATAGCCCAAGCAGCATTGCGGAAGCGCTACGGGATGCCTGGGACGCACTCAGCCCGTTGTTCGCCACTTTATCGTTTGCCCTGACGACCGTGTTTGCCGTCGTGACTCTGCTGGTATCGGCGAAGCTCGGGGGACCGCTTGTCGCGATTTACTGGATCACGCGCGGCTGCTTGATCGCGTGCGGAGCGCCATACTGCAAAGCGCGTTGGCCCCGCGATCTGCTCGCCATGCTTGGGACAGGCAGGCTCGGCCCGCTCCTGGTTGGCTGGGCTGTGCTTCTGACGCTGAACCTGGATGGCGCGCTGTCGGCCTTGGTGGAAAACCCGGCCGATGCGGACCCGTGGGTCATGCCCCTGATCATCATCGCGAGCTTTTGCATAGCTGGCGGCATGCTCATGTCGGCGGCAGCCGACGAAGCGGCGGCCTGGGATCGCGCGCAGGCCAAGCGCCCGAGCATCCCCGCTGCATCCATCGATCACAATCATAAAGGAGAATAATCATGCCGCATCCGGTTGATGTGCGGGTAGGCCGTCGCGTGCGCGAGCTGCGCGCCGCCCAGGGCCTGAGCCAGGGGGCACTTGCCGATAAGCTGGGGGTCAGCTTCCAGCAGGTCCAGAAATACGAGAAGGGCACCAACCGCATGGGCGCAAGCCGCCTGTCGGACATTGCCCGCGTGCTCGGGGTCGATATCGCGGAGCTGTTCCAGGAGGAGGGTAAGCCTTCCACCCGGATCGAGGTCAGCCGGGTTGTGCTGAACCGCGCCCGCACGCTGGAAAGCATCGCCGATCCGGCGCTGAAGGCCGGAATCCTGAACATGATTCAGTCGGCCACGAAATGCGGCGCGGCGGCGGGTGGAGATTAGGCCATGTCGAGAGCATGGCCCTATCGCCTGCGCGGGCCGCGTCGGAGTGGTCGGCCTCGGCCGCTCCGGTTGGCCTCTCTGCTGGGCGTCGCCGGCATGGCTCTTGCGGTCTGGATGACCGAGAACCCGGCCCGCTCGGTTGTTGCGCCCATACCGGACCAGCCCGGCGCGGAAACGTCAGGGCGTTCCTGCCAGATATCGGTTCCTTCCCTGCCGTTGCCAGGCCCTGCCAATGTGCAGGGTGTGGCGCGGGTGATCGACGGCGATACGCTTGCCATCGGGCCGGAGCGTATCCGGCTGAACGGCATCAACGCGGCCGAGATCGATACGCCGGCAGGCCGTCAGGCCAAGACGGCCCTGGACGCGGTGATTGCCGGCCGTCCGGTTGCCTGCATGGCCATGGACCAGCCCGACCGCTATGGCCGGATGGTGGCGCGCTGCGTCGTGGGCACCGGGATCGATCTCGGTGCCGCGATGCTGGCGGCGGGCCAGGCCCGCGCCTGGCCGCACTTCCTCAAGAACCAACCCCATAGGGCGGATTACCTCGCCCTTGATCAGGCTTTCTCCGGCCGGTGCTCCATGCCCGGCCGCGAAGGCTCGTTGCGTTAAACCAGAAAGGAGAACGCTGCCATGTCCTTTGTTGAACGTGATCCCGCCGATGCCGAGACGATGGAGCTGATTGATTCCGTCGAACGGCTGGGGCGGCTTGGCGTGCCGGTCTCTGTCGATCCGGACATTGCCGAGACCATGGGGGCATTCCGTGAGGAAGCCCTGTCGGAAGAAGACGCCCTCGATGCCCTGTTCGATCCGGAAGAGATCGAACCCGAAAGGAGCGAGGAGCTGGATGGGGAGGAAACCGATCATGTCTGATCGCAGGGAGAATGCCGGGCCGCACGTGATTCCCGACGAGACCGTGATGCGTCGGATCATGGCGGAAGGGATAACCCGAGACATGGTGGCGGGGCTGGCGTCCTGGGAGCGGCCGCCGCGCGAGGGGGCCGCGTCGAGGGAAGCGCCGTTCAACCCGGTCTCGGGGCGGGAATATGGCGGGATCAACGCGTTCTGGCTGGAAAGCCAGTGGCGTTCCGATCCCCGCTGGATGACGGCCCGTCAGGCGAAGGCCGAAGGTGGCCAAGTGCGCGAGGGCGAGCGCGGGACGCCCGTCGAATACTGGCAATGGACGGAACGCCATCCGGAACAGGGTGCGGACGGCAAGCCGATGCAGGGCGAAGACGGCAGGCCGGTATATCGAACCGTCGAACTCGACCGGCCGAAGGTGATGTACGCCACGCTCTACAATGCCGAACAGATTGACGGCCTACCGGCATTGGCCGCCGATGGCAAACGGGCGCTTCTTCCTGCCGAACGATCCCGGCAGGGCCTCGACCAGCTCGGCGACATGCTGGCGGATAGCGGTGTTCGTTTCGAGATGGGCGGACGTGCCGGCTATGATCTGGGTCGCGATGTGATCCTGATGCCGGGCGAGTTCTCTTATGGCAGCCGGGAAGAACGCTACGCGTCGGGCCTGCACCAGCTCTGTCGGGCGACGGGTCATTCCTCGCGGCTGGCCCGCGACATGTCGGACGGGCACGGGTCGCGCAATAGGGCGGCGGAAGATTTGCGGGTGTCGATGGCGGCGCAAATGGTCGCCTCCAGGCTTGGTATCCAGCACCATCCGCAACATACCAAGGCACAGGCGGATGGCTGGCACGAGCTGGTACGCAACGACCCTCACGCTTTGTTCCGCGCGACGCGGGATGCCGAAGTGATCGCGACCTGGATCATGGAGCCGGAGAAGCGGCCGGAGCTGGAGCGCGTCACGCAGATGCGTGGCGAGGCGATGCGGATCGAGCGCGAGGACCGGGAGCGGAATGCGCCCCTGCTGGTCAAGGCCGGCCGGGCGCTTGCCACTGCCCTGCGCCCGGAGCGTCTGCCAGAGGAACGGCTGGACGTGGATGTTGAATATGTCATGGCCCGGCATCGCTGGAACGATTTCGAGGAGCAGGCCGATGCCCAGGCGCGGGTTGCCCAGCAGAGGCAACGCCCGGCCGCGCCGGCAAGCGACGGGCAGGAAGTGCCTGCGGCTTCCGAGAAACCCATGGAGACGAGGGGGACGGTACCGGAGCCGGCCGGTACAGCGGCAATCAAGGCTGAGCCGGTGCAGGAACGTTCCGAGACGAAGGAGCAGGCCATGGAACAGGCGCAGAAGAAGCCCCGGACCTATCTGACGGTGCCCTTTGCCGAGAAGGACGAGGCGAAGGCGGCCGGTGCCCGCTGGGACCGGCGCGAGAAGGCCTGGTATGCGCCTGAAGACGCGGAAGCCGAGAAACTGGCCCGCTGGGCGAAGAAGGGCGTGGCCCAAGCGACGGCTCCGGAGTTGGACCCGCGCGCGGAGTTCGCCGAAGCCCTGAAGGCGAATGGGCTGGTGCTGAAGGACGCGCCCGTGATGGACGGGAAGTGGCACCGTGCCCAGGTCGAAGGCGACAAAGGGAAAGAGCAGAACGGATCGTATCGCGGCTTCGTGGACGGTGTGCCGAACGGGCATATCGTCAATTTCAAGACGGGCGGGGAGAACGTCAAATGGCGGGCGACCGGCAACCGGCCGGCCGATCTGGATCGCGACAAGCTGAAGGCGGAATCCCAGGAACGGGCGGCGGAGCGGGAGAAGGAACTCAGCCTTCAGCACAAGGCGACGGCGAAGCGGGCCTACGGCATCTACACCAATGCCAAGGAAGCCGCTCCGGATCATCCCTACCTGGCCCGCAAGGGCGTGGAAGCGCATGAGCTGAAGCAGGACGACAAGGGCAATCTGCTTGTCCCACTGCGCGACACGAAGGGCTTCCTCTGGAACGTCCAGTCCATCAGCCCCGATGGGGAGAAGCGGTTCCTCAAGGAGGGCCGCAAGGACGGGCTGATGCATGGGATGGCCAAAGACAAGCTCGACCTGAAGCAGGCCAAGACCATCATCATCGCCGAAGGCTATGCGACCGCTGCCAGCCTGCACAGCGCCACCGGCATTCCGGCCATTGTTGCTTTCGATGCGAGCAACCTGAAGGCCGTGGCCGAAGAGGTGCGCAGGGTGAATCCGAAGGCCGATATCGCGATAGCCGCGGATGATGACCACAAGCTCGAATCCCATCCGGTCATCAAGAAGAATGTCGGCCGAGAGAAGGCGGAAGCGGCTGCCCAGGCGGTCGGCGGCCGCACCATCAGCCCGCCGCTGAACCAGGCGGAAAAGGACAAGGGCCTCTCCGACTTCAACGACCTGGAAGCCTCGCGCGGCAAGAAGGAGTTTGCCGGCATTGTGGGCGATCTTCTGGAAAAAGGCCGGCCGATGCAGCGCCAGAAAGCCAGCGGTCGAAGCCAGTCGGCCGAACTGGCTATGTGATGACGGGAACCAGGTCCGGCCGTGAGGCCGGGCCTGGCTGCCTGCAAGGGGGAACCAGGATGACTTTCTATCTGCATTTCTTTGCTGCCGCTGTGGGTGAAACCTATGGGCTGAAGGCCTGCACGATCACGGCGGGGACGTATCGTCGCGAGTTGGCCGGGTTCAAGATGACCAAGCCATTTCCGAACAAGCTTTGGCAGATCGCCCGGCCACTGACCTTACCGAGGCGTGCCAAGGCGGTTGGCTGCTGGTTGGAATTGCCGACCACTCCGGATCAGATCGATATGCGGATGGAATGGGTGCCCGGTTGGGGAAGCACTGAAGATATGGCGGTGCATGAACTGACCATGCATCTGATTCCGGCAGAGGGGGGTATTTTGGCCAGTCCGTTGGCCTCGGTCTGGCCGGAAATGCCTGATCTCTATGGAGACAATAGTCCCATGCGGGTTACGCCCGCGCTCTATGCTGGCGGCAATCATTTACCCAAACTGACCTGTATCGAGAGAACCGAGCATTGGCCGGGCGTGCCGAAGCTGGTTCGATCCGTGGTGCATGCGCCGGTTCTGGATACCGCTGCCATGGCCCAAGCCATGGAGTGGGGCGCGCTGCCCGGGCTGGACTACGTGTTGCCGCAGGACGCAATCGAGCAGGCTTAGGACGCAGCGCCATGCAGAAACGTATTCTTCAGAAGGTCTATCTCGACCCGGCCGCGAAAGCCGCCCTGGAGGAGATGGCCATCTCACGCGGCCAGTCCGTGAGCGATGTTGCCCGCAAGGCGTTGATGGACTTCCTCGGGCCGGTCGCCGGCACTCATGATGTGCCCCGGCCGGCACGCCCCAGGCGTGGCACGATCCGCCATCACCATGTGGTTGTCCGGTTCAACGACGAGGAAATGAAGCGCGTTGAAGACCTGGCACAGCGTGTCAGCCTGACGCGAAGTGCCCTTCTGCGCCGTATCGTGACGGGAACGACCCTGCCAGCGCCGGGCAATGCCGATGCGGTGATGGACCTCATGAAGGTCAATGCCGATCTCGCCCGGCTGGGCAATCTCTTGAAGCTCGCGCTCGATGATGAGGGCTGGCGGGCACCTGGTTCCACGGTGGATGTCGAAGCCCTCCTGCTCGATCTCGCGGCAAGGCAGAACGAGCTAAAAGCCGTGGTGGATGGCCTGACATGATCGCCAAGCACATCCGCCGCGAGCCCGATGAGCTCTTCGGTGTCTTGGCGCAACGGCTGTTTCAGGAGCGGCGCGGCGCGCGGCATTTGGACCATCTCTGGATGGTCAACTGCTATGCCGGCGACGGGCTGGAAGATCTCCGTTACGGCATTATAGAAATCGAGGCGACGCAATGGCGCAACCAGCGGGTAACGGCGTCGAAGAGCTATTACCTGATGGTCGGGTTGCGGAATGAGGCCCCGTCCCTGGAAGTCCTGGCGGAGATCGAACGGGCCTTCGCCTCGGCGCTAGGTTTCGAGGATCATCAGTGCATTGCCTCCCTGCACCGCCTGGGAGATCGCCGCTATCTGCACATCGCTTACAACAAAATCCACCGAACCTCATTTCTCTGTCACACCCCATTCCGGGACTACCCCGCCCTCGCGCGGGTCTGTCGGGAGATGGAGACGCGCTTTGACCTGGCCGGCGAGCCGGAAGGCGGGCTGCAATGATCGCCAAGTGGATTGAACCACGTCAGCAGGGCGGCCAGCCGCGCCGGGACAGCTTCAAGCAGCTTTCGGAATATATCGCGGCGGCCAAGGATGAGGGCGAAAAGCTCGATGAGTTCTGGATGGTCAACTTCAATGCCGGCCAGGGCATTGAGGACCACCGCTTTGCGATCAAGGAAGCCCTCGCCGTCCAGTCCAAGAACAATCGGGCGAAAGGGCTGCGGAACTATCATCTGATCGTGTCCTTCCGCGACGAGAAGCCCTCGCCGGAAGCCCTGGTCGAAATCGAGCAGGCATTCGCCAAGGCGCTTGGCTTTCAGGAGCATCAACGCACCGTCGCCACGCATCAGAACACGGCCAACTACCACATGCATGTGGCCTATAACAAAATCCACCCGACGACGTTCCTCTGCCACACCCCGAGCTTTGATTTCCGGGCGCTCGAACGCACCTGCCGGGAGATGGAAAAGCGCTTCGGCCTGAAGGTCGATCTCGGCCGTGAGGACAAGCCGGAGAAGCAGCGCATCAACTGGAAGGCCAGAGATTACGAGGCCAACACCTGGCAGGAGTCCCTGCAAAGCTATGTGCTGCGCGAGAAGGAAGGCATCACCGCCGAGCTCACCGATGCCAAAAGCTGGGACGAGCTGCACCGCGCCTTCGATGCGCGCGGCCTGGTGGTCAAGAAGCGCGGTGCCGGCATGGTTATCGTCACCCATGAAGGCGACCAGGCCGTGAAGGCAAGCTCCCTCGGCCGGGAATTCTCCGCCGCCAAGCTCACCGCCCGCTTCGGCCCCTATACCCCGCCGCCGCCGGAGCTGTTCGAGGCGCGCTCGGCGGCCATCGAACCGGAAGACCAGGGAAGCCGGTTGATCAAAGCAAGCCTTGCCAACCGCTCCTTCTTCACGCGCCGGCAGCTCATGACCCATGTCGGCAAGGTGGAGAAGGACATCGACCGCCGCACTGTGATGCTGGAGGATCTTCTCAAACGGCCGGGCCTGGTGCAGCTCCTCGATGCCGACGGCAAGGAGATCGGCTGGACCAAGCAGAGTATCGTCCAGGAGGAGCGCCAGGCCGTGCGTGACGCCAATGCGCTCGCCAACCGGCAAGCCCGGCTGCGGCCGAAGGCGATTGCCCAGGCCCGCAACAGCCGCTCCATGCGTCCCGACCAGCTCGCGGCCTTCGAGGCGGCCACTTCCGGCCGGGGCTTCGTGCTGATCGAAGGCCGGGCCGGTGTCGGCAAGAGCTACTCTGCCCAGGCCATCCGCGAAGCCTGGGAAGGCAGCGGCTATCGGGTGATCGGCCTCGGCCCCACCAACGAGGTCCGTGCGTCGGCCCTGAAGGACGGCTTCAAGGAAGCCCGCACGGTCCACAGCCTGTTGATGCGGCTGAAGGCGGGGACGGAGACGCTGGACGCCTCCTCGGTCCTCATGGTCGATGAAGCGGCCATGCTGGATAATGGCACCATGGCGGCGCTCTTGACCGAAGCGCGCGCGGCCGATGCGACCGTGATCCTCATCGGCGATGATCGCCAGCTTGCCTCGGTGGATCGCGGCGGGCTGTTCGCCGACTTCCGCGAACATCTGGGCTCGACCGAGATCACCAAGATCACGCGCCAGGCCGTGGATTGGCAGAACCAGGCCGCCACCCATTTCAGCAATTTTGAGTTCGCGGCGGGTGTCGATCTGTTCCGGGCGAATGACCGGCTGCACTGGTCCGGCACGCGCGACCAGGCCCGCGCCCAACTGGTCGAACAATGGAAACAGGACAGCGCGGCCAACCCCACGGAATCCCGCTTCGTCTTCGCCTTCACCAATGAGGAGGTCAACGCGCTCAATGCCGATCTGCGCCAAGTCCGCCGCGACCGGGGCGAGCTGGGCCGGCACGAGCTGCACATCAAGACCAAGCATGGCATGGCGGCTTTTTCGGTCGGGGATCGGGTGGCGATCACCGAGACCGCGAAATCGGCAGAAGATCGCGAGCGCGGCATCATCAACGGGGCCATGGGCACCGTCAGCGCCGTGGACCTGAAAACCGGCCGGCTGGTGCTGCAAAGCGATGACGGCAAGCCGATGGAGATCGACACCACGGGTTTCGAAGGGCTGCGGCATGGCTATGCCGGCACGGTCTACAAAGGCCAGGGCAAGACGCTGGACCGGACCTATCTGCTCTACAGCAAGTATTTCCGCAGCGAGCCCGCTTATGTGGCCCTGACCCGGCAACGCAAGGATGCAAGGCTCTATGCCGCGCGCGAGGACGCCAGGGACGAGGCGGCCATGGTCAAGACCATGCAGCAATCCGTCGGCAAGAAGTCGAGCCTGGCCGGATACACCGCAGCCGAACTGGAAGGCCTGAAGGGCGGCAAAGACCGGCTGGCGCAAGACCTTGACCAGCCAGCCAGGCCTGAGCGGGAGCCGGCCAAGACCCGCCAGAAACAGCCGCGCAATCGCACCTGCTACAAGCGCCGGCCGATTGTGCGCCATCCGGCCGTGCGCCGGCTCTGGCGGCGCTACCTGAAGGCCAACCAACGGCCCGCGCGCCGCCGCTCAGGCTTCCTGTTCCGCTCTTTCAAGGCCTGGCTCCTGACCGGCGCCATCTCCGATCCGCTGGCCATCGCGCTCCTCATCCATCAACGCGCCATGGGCCGGTTGATGCTGGAGACGGCCGCGAAGGTGCTGGGCGGGAGGAGGGAGCACGGTATGGGCACGATAGCTCGGTAGTCTATGGCAAGCGATGCTGGTGTCCTCTTGTGAAAGTTCCAGATCAATCCAGGACCCTGCGTATCTTCGGCAGGGCAAAGCGGCGATCCTCGTGGTAGTCAATGATCCCGCTGAAGCTGCCGTCGGCGCGGAAGAGGAACACCCCGGCGGCGTGGTCCATCGTATAATCGCCGTCGCGTGGCACTTTCTTGAACCGTGCGCGAAAGTTCTCAGCGGCGCGTGCGACCTCGGCCAACGGGCCGGTCAGGCCGGTGATCCGCTGATCAAAGTTCGATAGGTAGTCGGCAAGCACCTGCTGCGTATCGCGCTCGGGATCGACGGAGATGAAGACGGTGTTCAGCCGATCCGCGTCGGGGCCAAGCTGTTCCAGCCAGCGTGAGATGTCGCTCAGCGTGGTCGGGCAGACATCAGGGCACCAAGTGAAGCCGAAGAAGGCCATGACCGGGCGGCCGATCCAGGCGGATGGGTGCACGCTCTCGTTGCGATGGCTTGTGAGCGCGAAGTCCATTTGTCCGATGGGCAATGGCAGTAGGTCCGTAGCGGTCTGTTTACCATCGCGGCTTCGCCACCAGCCTAAGACAAGAGAAAAGGCCAGTGCACCGGCGGTCGCGCCGAGGCCGAGGACTACTGCGCGGCGTGTTCGCACGTCGCGCCATCCTCTCGCAGAGACAGAACCTCCACGTCGATTGTAACCGCACCTGCTGCTTGGAAGGTCAAGGTCACCGGGAAGTTCTCGCCTTCTTTCAGTGCCGTTGTCAGGCCCATCAGCATGCCATGATATCCGCCGGGAGCGAGCCTCACGGTCTGGCCGGCTGGGACCGGCACGGATTTGACATGAGCCATGGAGGCGACCCCTTCGGTTATTATGGTTTCGTGCAGCATCGGCATGCCGGCCGCAGGGGTCGTGATGCCGATAAGCGCATCATCTGAGTCACCGCTGTTGGTGATCTCTACATAGAACACTGCCGGCCGGCCGGTGCCGATAGTGGCGCGGGTCCACGCTTGTTCGATGGTCAAATTGCCAAGACCGAATGTCTCGCAGGCCAGCACGGGCGACGCGGAGAGGGTCAGGAAAATGGACAGAATCAGAGGTTTCATGGGCTTACAATCTTGATTGAAGGTCGGCAAGGATATCGGCGGCGGGTGTGCCATAGCTGAACTGACGCAACCAGTCGCCCTTGGGTCCTATGAGGTAGAGCGCTGGGCTATGCGACATGGTGTAGCCGTCGGGGGCTGCGGAGTCGTTCTCGCGCGCATAGTAGATCCGGAAGCTGTCGGCTGCGGCGCGGGACTGCGTCTCGTCCCCGGCTAGTCCAATGATGGACGGATGGAAGGCCGAAGTGAACTCGGCCAGCCCCAGCCTGCGGTCTCTCTCGGGGTCGATCGAGATGAACAGGGGCTGCACCCGGTCCCCATCGCTCCCCAACTCGTCCATCACCTGCGCGATCTCGGTCAGCGTCGTCGGGCAGACGTCGGGGCAGTTGGTAAAGCCGAAGAAGACCAAGAGATGCTTGCCCGCAAACTCCGAGGGCGTGCGCACCAGTCCCTCGGCATCCGGGAGCGAAAAGATCGGCCGGAAATCTGCCTCCGTGACGGACACCGGCGCGCGGTTTGGCAGAACCATCAGTACCCCATAGGCAAGCAAGGCAATCCCAGCCCCCGCCCAAAGGACTTTCTGTAGCCCGGTTAAACGCATTCGCCTTCCACCTCCCAATGTCAGAGCGCCTAAAGCCTCCAGTAGCTTGAGCTTCAAGCCAGAAGTCACATCGTCACCATATCGCGAGGTGTTAGCGCAGAAGAACGATTGGCAGCGGGTTCAAGTTCAGCATGATGATGATGACTGCGGTCAATCGGCACCGCCTGATCCTGAGCGCGTCATGCATTTTCGACGGCGAACCGCACATCGGCGATCAGGCTTTTAGCGTTGAAGTTTTCCAGTCGCCTGCCATTCAGGAAAAAGGTTGGCGTCTGCCGAATTCCCAGCGCTTCGACATCGGCGGCGTCCTGGTTCAGAATGCCGGTGATCCCTGGAAACAGCTTGTCGCTTTTAGCTCTGTCGAGATCGAGTCCAGCGGCATCCGCGACTTTCCATGCTATGTCCAGTTGTGGCGAACCGTGAACGGCCCAGCCGGGCTGCTGATCCAGAAGCGCATTGAGCACTGGCTCGAACATATCCTGCATCCGCGCGGCCTCAAGGATGCGCACTGCCTCGTCCGAGCCTTTGTGGAAGACGGTGTAACGTAGAACAACACGAACCTGTTTCGGAAACTGTCGCCGGATTTCCTGCACGACTGGATGATAGGCCCGGCAGGCTTCGCAGGAGGGGTCGAAGAACTCGACAAGTGTGACGGGCGCGTCGGCGGGTCCGAAGCTTGGAGAATAATCGCGCACCAGAAGCGCCGGGTCGATCACTGGAGTAGCGACCGTCGTCGCCGCGACCTCGGCCCTACGGCGACGGTTCAGCACAATGGCGCCGCCAGCGAAGATTGTGAGCCCAAGCGCGGAGGCTCCGATCACGAGGGTGCGGCGGTTCATGCGCGGTTTCCTTTCGGCAAGAGAAGACAGACAAGGATCGCCGCGAAGGCGGCCATGGAAAGATAGGGGATCGGCAGTTCAAGGATCATCTGCGCGTCACCCGTGCAGGATGGTCCATTCTCGGTGCAAGGAACAATCGGCGTAGGCAAGAAACCAGCTTGGAGGCCAGAGTGCCACGCTGCCAGCGCTAGTCCCGCGAGCGCCAGCGGCAAGGCATAGGTTCGGGCCATGCCATCGCTGTGCCACAGTGACAGACCAAGGATCGGCACCAGCGGGAACATGGCGATGCGCTGATACCAGCAAAGTGTACAGGGCATTTGCCCGAGCACCTCGCTGATGAACAGCGCACCAAGTGTGGCTATCAGAGCCAGCAGGAAGGCGGCTACTAGGGGAAGGTCGTCGCGCGACAGGGGCTGCGGGTCAGTTTTGGTCAAGACCCGGCTCCTTGCGACGTAGAAGGGGAAGCGAGGCGAAGAGAATCATGAACACGCCGATAGTGATCGCAATATCAGCGACATTGAACGTCGGCCAGTGCCAGTCACGCCAGTAGAGATCGAGAAAATCAGTCACTGCGCCCAGCCGCAGCCGATCAATGATGTTGCCAAGTGCGCCGCCGACCACGAGCGCAAACCCTGCGCGTTCCAGTATGTGACGCGCCCGGAAGGCCATGACGACGAAGATCAAGGTCAGTGTGCCCGTTAGCGCCGCCATCGTCAGCGGCCTGCCGGCCATGACTTCGGACAGCACGCCGAAGCTTGCACCTTCGTTGAAACCCAAGGTAAGGTTGAAGCCAGGACCGACCGGGAGCGCAGTTCCCTGCGACAGCAGCGATAGTGCCGCCGCCTTCGTCAGTTGATCGACCAGCACCGTGACGGTGATCACAAAAAGTAGGAGGGGTCTGGTCATCGCGAGGCCTCGCGTCTGATACCGATCCAGCGCGGGACCGTCACGATGTAGAACTCATACGCCGGCCCAAGTGCCGCGCGCAGGGTCGCCTCTTCCGACCGTATCTGTGTGCTGGCGGACCAGAGAAACAGGACCATCGCGAGGAGTGTCGGGACAGCGGGTACCGCCATGGCGATCCCTGCCAGCAGGGCCGCCTGCCCTAGAAAAGTTGGGTTGCGGCTGAAGCGGTAGAGCCCGCTCGAAACGAGATCACCGGTCTCGCCGACAGCCACGCCTATGCGCCAGGACGAGCCCATGGACATCTGTGCAGCAAAGGCCACCATTGCGCCAAGGCAAGCAAGAAAGACGCCGATCAGGGCCAGGAGGACGGAGCGTCCCTCGGTCCAGAGCGGATCGATCCTATGGAGCGTGGGCACGGCGAGCCAGAGGAGTGACCCGCAGAAGGCAAATGCAAAGGCTGCGCGGAACCCTATGGCGGCCAGCCGGTCGCGTCCCGTAGCACGGGAGAACAGCCAGACAGGCTGACCCACTGCCCGCGCGGCTAAGGCGCTGCCCCAGAAGAACAATACCAAGTAGCCGAAAAGAAGGGTTAACGCGGCCCAACCAAAACCAAGGATCATCGTGTCATGCCTCGCGTTCCGGATTGAACCGCAAGAGCCGCAGCGCGTTCAGCGTCACCAGTACGGTTGCCCCCGTATCGGCGAGGATCGCGATCCAGAGCCCGGTCACACCGAAGACCGAAGTCACCAAGAACACGGCCTTCAGCCCAAGCGCGATGGTCACGTTCTGACGGATATTAGCCATTGCCGCACGCGATAGGCGGATCGTCGCGGGAATGTCGGTCACTCGGTCGCGCAGGATGGCTGCATCGGCGGTCTCCAGCGCCACATCGGTGCCAGACCCCATAGCCACACCTACACTCGCCTGTTTCAGCGCGGGGGCGTCGTTGATGCCGTCGCCGATCATCATCACGCCATTCTTCGTACTGTTCTCGCGGATATAGGCAAGCTTGTCCTCAGGCAACATGTCTGCTTCGAATTCAAGCCCGAGGTTCCTGGCTATGGCGGCGGTCGTGCGCGCGTTGTCTCCAGTCAGGATGACCGATGTCACTCCCAGGGCAGAAAGCTGGCGCACTGCGTCCTTCGCTTCCGCACGCGGTTCGTCCCGCATGGCGATCAGGCCGAGCGGGGTATTTTCGCGGAACACCGCAACGGCAGTCTTACCTTCGCGCTCGAAGATCATTGCCTGGCGCAGACCAGATCCGTCAAGCCCTCCATGCTTCATCGCGTAGCTCGGCGATGCGACCCATGCCGGTGCGTCGTCCACGGTCGCGACCACGCCCTGACCCAACAACGCCTTGGCGTCGCGCGACGGTGGAGCAGTGACGCCTGCTTCCTTGGCCTTGTTCAGGATGGCAATGGCCAGCGGGTGGCTCGATCCGGTCTCGACCCCTGCCGCGACAGACAGAAGTTCCGTTTTGGCCGTGGCGTCGAATGGCACCAGGTCGGTAACCTGTGGTCGGCCATAAGTCAGTGTCCCGGTCTTGTCGAAGGTTACCCAATTGACCTTCGCCATCGCTTCGATCACCGCGCCGCCCTTCATCAGAAGACCGCGTCGTGCGCCCGCAGACATGGCTGAGGCGATGGAAGCCGGCACGGAGATGACCAGCGCACAGGGGCAACCGATCAATAGAAGCGCCAACCCCCGATAAATCCAGGTCTCCCAGGGCTGACCGAAGGCCAGCGTCGGCACCACGACGACCAACGCGGCGACGGTGACGATGACGGGCATATACCAGCGGCTGAATCGGTCAATGAAGCGTTCGGTGGGCGCGCGCGCCTCCTCGGCCTCTTCCACCAGTCGGATGATGCGGGCAATGGTGTTGTCTTCGGGCCGCTTTGTCACCCGGACGCGAAGAGCGGCTTCGGTATTGATCGCCCCGGCAAAAACTGCATCCCCTGGGCCTCGTGTCTTCGGAACACTTTCGCCAGTGACCGGGCTTTCGTCCACCCCCGATATGCCTTCGACGATCTCACCGTCTGCCGGAATCCGGTCGCCTGGACGCACAAGCACGGTGTGGCCGATGACAAGGCTGGTGGCCGGAATCTCGTGCGTTGTGCCGCTTGTCTCCAGCAGAGCGGTCTTCGGCACTAGATTAGCCAGGGCGCGGATGCCGTCGCGCGCCTTGCCCGCAGCCACGCCTTCCAGAACCTCGCCGACGGCGAACAGGAACACGACCAGGGCCGCTTCTTCGGCCGCGTCTATGAAGAGCGCGCCGATGGCGGCGACCGTCATCAGGCTTTCGATGGTAAAGGGTTGCCCCATCCGCAGCGAGGCAAAGGCCCGTTTGGCCAACGGGGCCACTCCGATCAGGCAAGCGGCGATGAAGGCCCATCCACCGTTCTCTGGCGCCAGGTGTTTGATGAACCAGGCGGCCCCTAAAAGTAGGGCCGTGAAGATCACCAGCCTGCCTTTGGCGGTCTGATGCCAACTCCTGCCTTGATCGGCAGGGTCGTCGTGCACATGGCCGGGGCTATCACGGCCTGTGTCGCCCTTCGAGGGTGCTACGTGGTCCTGCCCAGAGTCGGAATGGTCATGGTCGATACCGTCGCAACACTCGGCCTCCTCGCCCGACGGCCCTAGCGCCTTCTTCACCTCCGGCCCACGCGGCGCAATTCCGTAGCCAAGCGCTCGCACAGTCGCCTCGATCCTATCACGCCCTATCTGCGTCTCGTCCAGCTTCAGGCGCAAGCGTTCCGACATGATCCCAACCTCGACGTCGGTGATACCAGGCAGACGGGCCACCGCATCCTTGATCTTCGTCGCGCATGAGCCGCAGTCCATCCCGGACACCGTCCATTCGCAGGTCGTTTCGCTTCTTGCTTCCGCCATCGTTTTCTCTCGCGCCCATGGGCCCTTGTGTTCCTCGAATTTGAAACCTAATGTCTCTGGTAACTATAGGTTCAAGGGAAAATTTATGCTGACTATCGGAAAACTTGGGCAGCAGGCCGGGGTGAAGGTGCCAACCATCCGCTACTACGAGCAAATAGGCCTTCTGCCCGAGGCCGAGCGCAGCGCAGGCAACCAGCGTCTCTACAGCCGCAAGGCGCTCGAGCGGCTGGCCTTCATCCGACACGCCCGCGATCTGGGCTTCGCGCTTGAGGCGATCCGTGACCTGCTGAGCCTTTCGGATGATCCCGACCAGTCCTGCGCCGCCGCGGATGCCATTGCAAAGGCGCAGCTGGCCGAGGTCGAAAGCCGCATTTCCCGGCTGACCGCGCTCAAGACAGAACTCGAACGTATGATCGTGCAATGCGCGGGCGGGAAGATCGCCGATTGCCGGGTCATCGAGGTGCTGGGTGACCATTCCCTTTGCGCGACGGATCATCGGCACCCGCGAGAAGAGGCAATGTCGTGATCGCGCCCGGCATCCTTGTCATCTATGGTGGCGCGGCGTTGGTAGAGATTGCTGGCTGTTTCGCAGTCTGGGCTTGGATGCGGTTGGGGGCGAGCGTGCTCTGGTTGGTCCCCGGCCTTCTCAGCCTTGCGCTCTTTGCCTGGCTTTTAACGCTTGCTCCGTCGGAATTCGCGGGTCGCGCTTATGCTGCCTATGGCGGAGTCTACATCGCTGCATCGCTTCTCTGGCTATGGCTCGTCGAGCAGCAGCGTCCGGATGCCTGGGACCTTGCAGGCGCAGCGATCTGCCTTGTCGGCGCGGCTGTTATCCTGCTTGCTCCTCGGGCGCTCGGGAGTTGATCGAAAGTATGGGTAGCCATCAGACGACGAGCAGACACGCCCGCAGAAGGTTGAGAAGGGTGGACATCAGGGCACCTCTTCCGAACCACGCCGGGTTTGCAGGTGGCTCCGGCTCCTGAGCAGGATAGAGCATCATGAACACGGTGACGTTTAAAGTGTCCTGGATTATGCTTGATAAATTGCCCTAATTTTTTTGGGTGGCAGTTTGAGCCGGCCCCGCATGGGGGACCGGCCCAACCCGTTTCATTCAGGCGGTGATGCGCCCGCGCTCCCTGGCGGCGTCGGCATAGGCCGTAAGGGTAGCCGTGGGCTTGAAATGCAAATCCCTCTCTGCCGTCAATCCGAACGGCCCGCGCAGCGAGGCAATCTCCGACAGGCGAACAGAGCCGATCTCGGGTTCGCCCATGCCCAGATCACACAGCCCGAAGGCAAGGTCCGGGTCTTCGGGATCAACCTCGGTCAACAGCCAGGTGGCCGCGCCCCAGGGGGTGAACAGCTTCACCACGGGTTGGAAATCTATCGTCATGCCGTCATCGGCGATGCGTTCAGCATTGGCCTGGCCGTTCTGGATGAGCTGCGCCAACTGCGATTGGGTGAGAAGCTTCATGATCGTCTCCTTATCCTGGATCGGTGGTCCTCATGGACGCGCAGGAAGGAGGCGGGCCGCAGCAGGCGGCCGGTCACAGGGTCAACACGGCCCCGCAGGGGTGGTGCGGGCAGACCCTTGACCGGGCGACGCGGGCCGCTACCCCGCGCGGAAAGACCATGAGACCCCGATCAGGGGGAGACGGGTGAAGGCGGCATCACTCGATGATGTAGCAGTCAGCGCCGGAATAGTTCGGCCGATGGCGCTTGCCCAGATCGCAGAAGGCGGCGCGATTGCCCTTCTGAAGCACGAGCTGATCGGCGGCCGGCATGTATGCCTTGATCTCCCAGCCGTCCTGCAACAGGTCGCGCAATGTGGGGGATGCGGCGGATGCCGATTCGGCGGCGACCAGGATCGCGATGCCGATCAAAGGCAGAATCCGGCGCGCAAGAGCTGGAAACATCGGGAATCTCCTGTCGTTGACCTGTGCCGGCTAGGATGGCACAGGCCGGATTTCCCGTCGAGCGAGCGCAGCTTGCGAGTAAGGCAGGGGGTAAACGTGGGCCTACCTGTGCCACGTTTACACATCCTGCCAGACAAACGACAGAGAATATATGAGAAGGTCGGGCGCGAAAGCGGGTCAATGTGAGAAAATACGAGAAAACGTGAGAACATGTGAGAAAACCATTTTCAATCAATGTGTTGAAAGTTATTTGCGAGATCGGTTAAACAACCCATGGGCGTTAGGTAAGTTTCAGTGTCGATCTTGACGAGTCATGCGAACCACGCCAAGGGATGCTTGGGGGTGGGTAAGATGACGATGTTGCGAATGACAAAGGCGCTGCGGGTCGCGATTTATGCGCGGTACTCGACCGATCTTCAGAATCCCGCGTCGATTGCCGACCAGGTGCTTTTGTGCCGGGACATCATAGAAAAGAATTTCCCTGGGGCGGTCATCGTCAGGGTTGGTGAAGATGCCGCGATTTCCGGCGCGACGATGGAGCGCCCCGGCCTGGTTGATCTCTTGAGCGAGATCGCCGAAGGCCGCGTTGACGTACTCATTGCCGAAGGCCTTGACCGCATCAGCCGGAACCTGGGCGACATGGCCCGGATTCACCATCTCTGCCGGAACTCCAAATGCCGTATCTTTACCGGACATGAAGGCGAGGTGTCGGACCTGCACATAGGCTTCAAGGGGACCATGAATGCCATGTTCCTGGCCGATCTGAAGGAAAAGGTCAGGCGAGCGCACCGTGCGTCCGTGCTGGCCGGCCGGGCTGTTTCCAGCCAGGCCTATGGATACCGAGTGGTGCGGGGCGTCACGGATGAGCGCGGGCGCTATGTCAACGGGCTGCGGGAAATTTTCGAACCGGAAGCCGCTGTTGTCCGGCGCATCTTCGAGCTGGTGGCGGACGGCGTGCCGGTTCGCTCCGTGGTGCGTATCCTCAATGACGAGGGCATTGCGTCTCCCAGCGGGAAGCAATGGGGAGCACCGTCGATTATCGGCTCCAAGGCACGGCAAGCCGGTATCCTGAATAATGAGCTGTATCGTGGCCGGATCATCTGGAACCGAACGCGGCTGGTACTCGATCCCCAGACCGGGCGGCGGCGCTATCTGATCAACGATGCGAGCGAGCATGTCATCCAGGAAGCGCCCGAGCTGAGGATTGTGGATGACGAGCTGTGGCAACGGGCGCGCGAGACCCGTCGCACCATGCCTGCGGAATTCGGCGCAAAGGTCGGCAGGAGCAAGCGACGGAATCCGGACCTTGAGCACAATCCCGGCAATGTTGCCTATGCCTTGACCGGCCTGGTGCGTTGCGGGGCCTGTGGCGGGGTCAAGACCCTGGCCAATGCGCGGCGCTATCTGTGCGACACCTATCGGAAAACGAGGGACTGCAAGAACGCCCGTGGCATGCGGGATGACGAAGTAGCCGAGCGGCTGTTCGCAGCCCTGATTTCGGACCTGCATGAGGTGTCGAACCTCAAGGCGACTGTGAAGAAATTGGCAGCGGAAGCGGAAGCAGAAAGACTGAAGCGCGAGGCGGAAATCCAGGATTTGAAGGCGCGCGTCAACCGCCTGGTTGAGCTGACGGAAACCGGTGGCTTGTCGGTGGAAGCGCCGGGGCGGCGCATTGCCGAGCTGGAACAGCGCATTCGCGAACTGACGAAGTTTGCCAGAACGCCCAACCTGAAGCTGTCAGAGGCGGAAATGAAAGAGCTGCTGCGGGTCGCCCTGGCGGAAATCGCGCGCAATGTCGGCGATAGACGCCTTGCGGACCCCGTGCGTGCGGCGCTGGCGAAGATCGTTCACCGTGTCACCCTGACGCCTATTCTCGAACAGAAGACCGGCGTCGAGGTGAGCTTTGCCTTCAAGGAAGGCGGATGGGCGGCCCTGTACTGTCACATCTTCGACGCCTGGCCCGGCGTGGATCGTACCGAGTTCGAAGCGGGGTAACTCGGGGAATTTGTATCGTACGATCCAATTGAGTGGATCGTACGATACAAAAGGTACGATGTGCATGCTATCGAACACATCTTATTCGATCAATTTTAAATAAAATGATTCGTATTGATTGTGTCGCGATTGATATGATTATCTGCGCGAGTGTTCGTTCAACGGGGGATTTGTTATGATCTGGTATGCACAGTACAACGCGATCATGATCTCGGTCATGGTGCTTGGGGTCGTCCTGGGGTTTGTGTTCGAGAGTGTGGCGCTGGCGGTCAACATCGTCGTGTTGACTATCCTTCTGCGGATCGCGCTGGCGGTCCTGAACTTTCTGTCCGTCGCACTGCGGGGGCGGCCGCTCTTCTACCAGACGAAAATTCTGGATCGTGACTGAGGCGGCTTATGATGTTACAGCCCTGTATTCACTGCAAAAAAATGCTGCATGAAGACGCTGAATTTTGTGGCGGCGATGGCTGCCAGTCTAAAGACCCTTTCGGGAGACAGGCACGCGTTGATCGAGCGCTTCTTATCATCGTTCCGCTGGGGGTGGCCGCTTACCTCTTGTATGCGAGTTTTTGAGATTGGAAAATTGTATCGTACGATCCATTTCGCTGGATCGTACGATACAAAATCGCGGTGTCATGGTGCGGCTTCGGCCGGCTCGTAGCGCTGGCCACAGTGGGCGCAAGCCACTGCTAAATCTGGCTTTCCCCAGAGGTTCGCTTCCCCGCTCTGTTCGCAGGCATGGGTGTATTTGATTTTGCTTTTCGGTTTCGCGGCGGCCTCTTCGTCGCCGGTCTCGCCCTCTTCGGTTCCGGCCTGGCCGGAGCCGGGCAAGTGGCGATCCACCCAGGGGATGTGAAAAGCGGTGGCAAGCAGGATCTCCGCCACCTTCTCGAACCGCCCGCCTGGGATGGGATAATCCGACATGCGGTCGCCGGTACGCTTGCCGCCGGGCTCGCCGGTGCTGGACGGCATCAAGCCGATGCTCTCCATCTTCGCGGCCCATTCGGCGTTGTGATAGCGACCCCGGCCCGGCTTGCCGTGGTGATGCTGCCAGAGATGCACCATCTCATGCACCAGGGTTTGCAGGCCATGCAGAACCCCATGCGTGGCGAGATATTGCGGGTTGATGGCGATCTCGTCGGTGGTCGCTTGCCCGTTCGGGCTGGTGAACTGCTCGGCGCTGAAATAGCCGCAGCAATGGGCCTGGCGCTGCATGGTGATCAGGCAATCGGGCAGGGTGTCGCCGAACAGCTCGGAATTGAACACGGCATAGGCATGTTGGAAGGCGCTGTATTGCCGTGTGGTGGGGGATGGGCTGCGCTTGCTCATACGTCGTCCCCCGCCTCCTCGGCGATTTGCTGGCCGGTGTCGCTGGTCCGGACGGTCCAGCCCGGCGGCGGGAAGGCCAGGCCGCGTTCGGCGGCCGCATCCTGGGCGGACTTGATCCAGAATTCCGGAGTTCCTGGATGGCCGGGCTTCTTCCCCGCCGCGATGGCGAGGAAGTGCTTCACAAGGGCGTACTGATCAACGTCGTCACGCATGGGACTGTCCTTTCGATCAGAGAGAAGCGAGCTTTTTGCGAAGGCTTTCGCGGATTTCGTCCTCCTGGCGGAGCACGTCTTCGTAGGCCGTCATGTCGAGGCGGCTGGTGATGGCCTCGGTAACGATGTCTCGTAAGGTGCGCGGCGGGATGGCTTCGGCCTGCGTCGTCAGGCCTTCAAAGGCGCGCCGATCCGTGCGCTTGGGCGGGGCCGTGGGTAGCCGCATCTCCTCGACATGGGCGGGAGTAACGGCTAGCCGGGTAACGGTGACGTCGCCGCCGTAGTAGGCGACGAATGCTTGCAGATCCTCATCGAGGCTGCTGCACATGTGAACGCCAGACGGGTCCAGGTCGCCGATGTGCAGGATTTCGACCGAGCCGATATCCGCGATTTCCCGTCCGAGTGCATGCTTGGTCGTGACGCTGTCGAATCCGCCGCTCGACAGAACCGTGACGCCATAATCGTCGCAGTACCTGGCGAGCTGGGGCAGCATGCCGCCCGCCTCGCACCAGACCATGAGGTGCACTGGTTGGTCCTGCTGCCGGTTCAGGCGGAAGCGGTCGCCATAGCTTTTGAAAACCGAGAGGATGGAAGCTTCGCTATCCCATCCGTGGGGCACCTGGCGGCGGAGCCCATCATCACGGATGTCTTCCATGCTGATGGCGCGGGCGCGGCGCGCGCGATTCATGATCTCGCAGAGCCGCTGATAGGCGGGTTCGGTTTTCTCGAAGCCGTAACCCGACACCAGCATGTAGAAAATCTGGCGTAAGGTCAGGGGCAGGATGTCCCTGTTGGCGTCCAGGATGGTCTGGATGTTCTCGATCAGCTCCTGGGTGTGCGCCTGCGGCTTCCATTCGTCGATGAAGCCGCGTGGCCTCGTGCTGCGGACGGCCATGGTTCAGCCCTCCATTTCGCGAAGCTGCTGTTCGATCAGCTCGGCGGCCTGGCTCTCGTACTGGCGGTAGTAGGGAGCGTTGGCCTCGCAGGAGAGGTGCAGCCATTCGGGCGGCTGCCAGAACGGGATACATCGATAGTCTGGCCGGGCCTGCCGGACGAGGACAAGCAGGGCGGCGGCGTCGCGAGCGTGTTCCTGGGCTACCTGCTGGAAGGTCGCAGACTGGCTGGGCATTTCGGCCGCGCTACACAAATTGTAGAGCACCGCACGGCAGGATTCGGAGAGGCCAGCCAGAAGAGCCTTGCGCGTGACGCGGGTCCGTTCGGCTTCTGAAAGGGTGATTGTCATGGCTGTTTTCCTTCTGTCGTAAGGAACCGGCGGGCCGCTTGGGCGATCCGCCCTGCTTCCGTCATTCCGGCCAGGAAATGTCTTCCGGCCTTTCCTCAGCGGGAGGGGTGTGAATGCACTCGACTTGACTGCCAGGCCGGGGTGACGACACAGGCGGCCAGTGATGGCCGATAGCAGCGCCCAGATTGCCGTTGGCAGGCAGGGGAGAGGCGACGGCCGCGACAATCAGTTGCGCCAGTAGCAATGCGTCGACCATGTCGACGGTATCTACGTCGACGTTACGCGAGCCGATGTTGACCTGGTCAAAGGCCGGAGTGCCGGGAAGGAAAGTGACCGCGTAGCTGTTGCCGCACTCATCGGTTAGATCGAGGGCCAACACCTGCTCCCCGTCCACGCGGTACGGCATCAGGTGATAACGGCACTGAAAGCAGTTCAACCCGGCGCTGATAGTGGCGGCTATCCGGCGCGCCAGGTCATGGGCGCCGGCTGAGGGCAGAACGTTGCCTATGGGGTCCGCGTGAATCATGGGAATGCAAATGCGTTTGCTCATGATTGTTTGCTCCTGTCGTCAGGCTTCGACAGCGCCGGCGATCTGGTCGCGCGCGTCCTCCAGGGAGGAGGCGGCGCTTTCCATGGCGCTGATGGCTTCGTCCATCCGCGCCCCGCGTTCGCCTTCAGACATGCTTACCGGGAGATTTTCGCGGGCTTCCCGTTCTTCATCCGTCAGGTATTCGAGGATAGCTTCGAGCGCTTCGATCTGGGTGATGATCGCTAAAAGGGCCTTGCGGCGGTCTTTGTTCATGGCTGTTTTCCTTCTGTCGTAAGGAACCGGCGGGCCGCGTTGGCGACCCGCCTTGCTTCCGTCATTCGGGCTTGGGATCGGCGAAGCGGATGAAGTCGGCCACGAGCTGAAGCTCGGAATTTTCCTTGCCGTCCTTCTCCCAGCGGTTTTCCCGGATGTCGCCGCGGATCACGACGTAACGGCCCTTGGTGAGCGAACCGGATGCGACCAACTCGGCCGCGAAGTCGGAGAAGGCGGTAACGGTGAACCAGTTGGTCCGCTCCTGCGGCTCGTCATTCGACCCGTTCCAGCGGTCGGTTCTGGCGACCCGAAGCGTGCTGATCTTGCGGCCGTTCTTGACCTCGGTCTTGGCGCTGCCGACGAAACCGATGAAGCTGAAGGTCATTTCCTGAAACATGGGTTAGGCTCCTTGCCTGGGGTTCGTTTCGATGCGATGCCCGGACGC
>Ga0209066_10001664_pt1 | contig 28890 bp, 20 predicted proteins | sample All_14_2_FD_187198 | JGI IMG/M metagenome (GOLD analysis project Ga0209066, IMG submission 187198) | Freshwater microbial communities in response to fracking from Pennsylvania, USA - Allegheny Zone_MetaG_DW_15 (SPAdes) (version 2) ...
CATCCTTCTCAGCAGGCACAGCAAAGATCTCATCCACACGGTGGGCCAAGACATGATCATAACCGGTCGAGACCGGGGATTCACGATAGCCTTCAGCTGCAATCACGTGGGACTGCTGGATACCGATGAAGTTCACACGTTTCGGGTCATCGCGGTCGGCGAATGGACTGATCAGTGCCGACGTCGATACCAGAGAGCTTGCGCCATCTTTCTCTTTGTCGAATTGACGGATCGTTCCACGTACCGAGGCGATGTTGGCATTCGGTGACATGTAAGTGATTACCGCCACGTCTCCAGAGTCCACCGTACTTTCCGAAATGAAGCCGATATCACTTTCCTTATACAGACGTGCTTCCGCAGTCATCGACCGACCACTGCGGCCACCACGGCCACCGTAGGTAATGATCTCTTTCTGCTTCAGGTTCTGGATCGGGTTGATATCATCCACGATAGCCGAGGCCGGGTCTTGAACGATGTTCGTCCAGACGTCATGGGGATTCATACTCACCTGAGAGTTGACAGATGCACTGCGGGAGTTGTAGACACGGATTGCCCTGACGAGTTCACCGTAGATCGCACCTGGGATACGTTCGTACCCTTTAGCACGCTCCTGCCCTTCCACCAATCCATCCGCACCTTCGACACGCTGGGGGACATAACGGGTGACCAGTAGTTCGCAGGCCCGAACCAACAGAGGGATAAACTCGGTCGGTTCTTTCATCCATTCCAACACGCCTTTGGTGATGGGATCGACCCACATGGCGTTCATCAGATCTAGCTCACGCATGTACCGCAGGCCGACGTTGTTCGCTTCCAAGATCGTGAAGTATACGTCCTTGGTGTTGTAGCTGTGTCGACTGTAATTGCGGATCTGCTTGTGGTAGAACGTGTACCCACTGAAGATCAGACTACCGAGCACATCACTCTTTTCCAGGATCAGTGTTTCATCCAGGAACTTGATTGCGTACTCATCGTCCGACATCTGAACCCGAGTACCGACAGGAACTGCACGATAACGGACTTTCGTCATCTCGAGCAGCTTGTCAAGACCCAGCATATAACCCAATGCCATACCGACAGGAATTACCTTGCCGAAGATACTGACCTCGGCCATGCCCACCGGCGCCTTATCACGCTGTAGACCCAGTATGTCTTCGATCTGGCCCAGTTCAGTGACAGCTCCGGTCGTCGGCTCGACGATGTAGAACATGTCCGACTTGTCCACTGCAATGTAACGACTGTCCCGACGAGCACAGACCACCATCTCCGGGTTTTGCTTCTCGATGGCTTCTACCACAGCCATGTCGAAGACCTTATACCGGTTCCGGTTCTTGTAGTCGAACCAGAAATGATCCTGCGCTGTACGGAACGCCATCACTCGACTACCGATCACCGAGTAGATAGTCGGCAGATCCAGCGTGTGGTCTGCCACATCCGCAATCTTCACGTTATGGATGCTATCGTCCTGAGGGTTTTGTCCCTTGGCAACAATCTGCTTTCCTACCCAGTTATCGTAGTTGAAGACCGCACGCTGAGAACGCTCTACAAACAACTTACTGTAGTAGGATGTCAACGCCACTCGGATAGGACTCACCTTCCGAATCGGGATGTCGCCTTTCTGGGTACGCATCCGATAACGCTGGCCGTTGGAGGTGTAAACACCCCGCTTATCCACGACCGGCACTCGGAAAGTGATAGTCGAAGGTTTGCCAGTGACCGGGGTCAATTGTACCCGGTGAACTTCGTAATGACTGACCGCGTCTTTGACCACTTCGATGTCATAACCCGTGACAGCAATACCTGCTTTCTGCATGGACATAACAGAATTCAGGATATCTTTCTTCATCACCTTTTCGATGTACTGACTGTCCATCTTCTCGACAGTCGATTGCAGCATCGATTTATCCCGTACCGATTCCATGTCGGGATAGGCCTCTCCCTCGGCGATGAGCAGATCTTCCTCCGAGATATCCAACGACTCACCGATGGTAACAGACTTGTCCCATGGGTTTGCCATGGTCTGATACGACGTTGCCAGACGCTGCATGCGACGATACTGACCAGCGGTCATGAGGTCTTTGTCAGTCAGCTCGTCGATCTTCTCCTGAATGTTACTGGTCAGGGTGTGTTCGACAAGGTTACTGGAAACAGCTTGGATCGAGGACTCTGCTGGAGCAGTTTGATTGGTCTCAATAACCAGCTCACCGTCTTCGTCAGTGATCTCAATATCGCCAGGGGAATCGCCTGGTTCATCCAGTTCTTCGGAGAGGTCTTCTTCTTCCTCTACCAGAAGTTCGTCAGCACCGGTAGCAGCCAGTACAGCTTCATCTTGATCAGCGTCAGCCTTTTCGGTCTGCTTGTCGATTTCAGATTGATCTTCGGAGGGTTCATCGAAATCTCCATTGTCTTGGGCACCGCCTACTGCCGGATTAGTCTGTTCGATTACTCGAGACAACATACGGAGGAAGCGGACTTGGATGACTTTCGGATCGAGGCCATTGGCGTTTTCCATCGACGGATACATGTCGTCATCTAGGCTGTCGTCGGCCAGACTTTCCATGGACAGATAACGAGCAAACTCCAGCTCGAAATCAAACTCCACTTCTGGTTCGGTGGAAGTCAAAGCTTCCATCGAGACACCGGCACCCTCTTTACGCCAGCTGTTGAGTAGACCGAGGTTAATCGTGATTACACCCGCTTCACGACGAATGACAAGGTCAATCTCGCTCAGACGGGATTCATCCAGTCGAGCCATCGGCGTACGACTGCGTTGATCACCCAGCCAGCACCAGATATCAAGAAGATCCAGACGCTCACGCGTACTGAATACTTTCATCAGCATCGGGGTCATACCTCTCTCAGCTTTACGCAGATCACTGAGGGCTGGCAATGTAGCGGGGAGATCCATTACGATCAGGTGATGGCGCTCATTCTGAGTCTTGAGCTGATTGAACTTCTCCCACATGGTGGAGCGAAGGTTCTTCCAGTTCCACCAACGACTCAGAGCAGAACGCTGGTACTTGTACATGTGACCGACCATGGCGTAGTTCACAACCACCATGTTCGTCAGTTCTTTCGTCGCCTGATCGTAGTCACGCATTGGACGTACCATCATGTTCTGACGACGGTATTCTTGCTGCATGGGGCCAATCAGGCGATACGTCGGGCGTGGGTTACCTTCCTTGACAAGGAGGTCGCTGACGTGGTCGATGAAGACCAGCCGCTGGGCTGCCTGAATGACAGGACTATCTGTACCAGGGCCGAGTTCAGTCTCAGTCAGCGGCATGTAGTGATAGACACTGCCACGTGGCAGTGCGAGTCGAGCCAATGGGCGTACCTTGGGGTTTTCAAGACCCCCAAGGCGACGAATCCCAAAGAGTTTCTCGAAACGCTCGTACATGAGCATTACAGACATTGTGAGATCTCCATCAGGCTGTTAACCAGCCGACTGTTTGCTCTGGTTGTGCTTGAAGCGACCAGTGAGGTTAGTCACTACGTACTTCAGCGTGTCGTAGTCGTAAGACGATGTCAGGTTACCACCTGCATCAATCCAATGTTGCCGCGAACGAAGAACCCGATCGTTTTCCGTCAGGGCTTCTTTGGACATGACCAGTGTGGCGCTACCGGTGTCACCGTCGAAGTCCGCACCCAAGCCAACGAGCTTGGTGGAATGAGGAGACTGCGTGTCCATATAAGAAGTCGAACCCGTCATCGGGAACTCCTGAGCCACATACTCAGGATCCTGATGAGGTTCCCAGTTGTCGTCCAGTTCCACACGACGTTCACCGACCACAGTCGTCTTCACATACACACGACTCGGGTAGTTGGAACCCAGGCCAGTGATGGGGTAACGACAGATCTGAGCGAAGTACTTGTTCCACGATTGGTAGCCGCAGAGATAAAGTAGTTCGACAAGATTGATCGGATGGACGTGGTCACGGTTGAGGTGAGCAGGCATCTCATGCAGATCAAAGAAGATCTTGAAGGTATCGTCGTCACCCTTATAGATGAGGGCCAGGTAATGGCCTTCAATCTCAATCGGACGGTGACGCATGTCAACCATCTGGTAACGGTCGATTACCGACTGCAAGCCATCGCGAGTTGTCCAGGTGTCCCGTGCTTCCGGAGAGAGACTGACCCATGTAGGACGCAGTGTCTGTTTATCGATCAACTGAGCCTGCCCTTCGCCAGCCTGGATCAAATGGCCGAAAGTTTTGCGCAGATGATGGATCGTGACAGGCGTAAGTCCTTTGATCACCTGGAACAGGCCGAGTGTGGTGCTGTCGAAGCCAGGGGCGTTTGAATCGTTCAGGTTGGCAATGGACGTATCCATTACGGTCAGAACGTTTCGAGTACCGTACGTCACACGGCGAGATGCCCACTTGTCCAGGATGAAGCCGTTCTTACCAGCCAGCATGCCTTCGATCAGTTCGTAGATCTGCAACATGGTGTTGGTGAGAGCATTACGAGCGATGTCGAATGCAGGAGACTCCATGTCGCGGGTCACTGGAATGGTGTTCGAGATGGACAGTGCGCGGTAATAGAGATCGTGAATCTCGTTCTTCGTGGCAACACCGTTGTCATTGATTTCGATGTCACGTACACCGGCTGGCAATACAGGAATGTACTGAGTCAGAGCATCCTTACGCCATTGGTTGATGAACTCAACGCGGATCTGACGAGTCGGGGATTTACTCTTACGGAACTCCATTTCATGGAAGTGCCGAACGAAGAAACTGTAGCCTGTTTCAGCCTTGTCACCGACGTCCGCCACAAAGTCTTTGGTCACTGGATCAAAGATGGCAGTCGCACGACCAGTGATGATCTCTTTATAGATAGACTTGAGACTCATCAGATCACGGAAGATCTTCGGGTGGAAAATCTGGACTTTCAGGTTGATGTAAGAGAAGGTGGTATCTCGCTCATCGGAACCCACTCGTCCAAAGATCTTGGTGGAGTACAGTCCTTCATCGTGGAACTCACTACTGGCACCATCGTAGATGTCCAGACTGGTTACCGGGATGAGACCTCTCACCCGCTCCTTGGTCAAGACCATCGGCCAGACCTTGGCTGGCACTTCAGCGTAGTTCATGATGACATCCTATTTATTAAGAGTGCCGTTTTGAGGCAGTTGGTATGAGAGAGACTTAGTATTTTAAGCCTAAATGGAGAATTCCGATGGCAAAGAAAGGCGATACGGATCTCGACAACATCGACTTGGATGATTTTGATTTTGACGTCCCTGAATGGAATGACAATGATCCAGTTGATGACAAGTCGAGATCTCCCGTTCAGAGGATCACCTCTGGTGCCCTCATGGGGGCCAAAGATGAAATCGTCAGTGTCTCCGGCGTACGCAAAGCTTTGTCGATGGCATTACCGTCGGGCTATGGCCTGGCTGCAGACACGATTGAGAACGTCGCTTCTGATGCACGATCACTATACGATAAGGTCGCTTCTGAGCAAGGAGACTTGATCAGAGGTAGTAAAGGCTTTGGTCGTAAAGCGATGCAATCGGTGGGTAATCGTGTCCTGCCGAAGAAGCTGGCCGATCGGCTCAACAGCGCACTTGAAGACCACGATGAATATCGTGCCAAGTCCGCTGACCAGATTCGCCGAGAGCAAGAAGAAAGCGATATCGCTGCCCTCACCGAGATCTTCCGTGCTCGGGGTCTGGCGGATGAGACTCGTGCCCAGAAAGACGATGTGGATAAACTTGAAGCTAAGGCACTAGAACAAGCCCGTTTCAAGTCTAACATCCAGGCACTGACCTCTATCAACCGTAGCATGGCCCGTCTGGTCGGCTACCAGGATAAGGTCACTGCACGTTATCAGCAGAAGATGCTTGAGCTGACGTATCGTCAGTATGCATCGACTCGGCAGCTGACGGAAATTATGTCCGAGAGCATGGCGAAACACAGTCAGATTCTCGAGAAGATTCGTCACAACACCGCTCTCCCTGAAGCAGTGAAGATCCGGGGCAGTGAGATGTTTGGTCAGCTGGCCAGACAGCGTCTCATGGGGGCTGGACTTAACACCGTCAGTAACTTTACCGCCAACTACGGTAAACAGGTATTGGACAACGTCTCGGGTATGGTTCAAGGTATTCTGAACCCTATCAGCGAAGCCCAGGCCATGGCTGGTGGCATGGATGGCATCGATAAACATGAGATGGGAGGTCGTCTTCTGGGGTCGACAATCGGGTCGACTGTTCGGGATTATGCGTCTTTGCATTTGTCCCCACTTCTCCAGAAGAACAAAGCCATCGCCAAGGGTGGCGAAAAGCTTCGTGGCATGTTCACAGGTCTTCCACAGCGTGTGAATGAATACGCTAAGTCTGAGACTAAGGATAAGTCGACATGGCGAGGTGTAGCCACACAGATGTTCAAGGACTTCCTTCCGAAGTTCCAGATGGAGACCGGTACCGGGATCACATCACCGGATCGTCTTGACGAGATGGCGACCTTTGACAAGCTATCGCGTCGGTCTCTGATTGAGATCATTCCAGGTTACCTGTCGGAGATCGCCCACTGGACCCGTATCGCTGTAACTGGTGATAAGGACAGCGAAAAGCAAGTCTTTAACGTGGTGCGTGGCGGGTTCACTTCCGAGAAAGACCATCTGAAAGATGTTAGTCGCCAGATCATCAGTCGATCTGAGCGTGAGTCATTGAGAGGGGCCGCCGATAACTTCATGAAAGAAATCGGTGGAGATACCATGTCTGGACGCGCACAACGTGTCCTTAAACAGAAGATCCTGGAAGAAATTGCCAACGGCAATGACTTGGTTCCAGCTCGCCTTGCACAACGAACCAGCTACCCTGGTGAATCTGACGACGTCATTGATGAGATTGTAGCACTGATTCAAGATACCTTCAATATCGACGAAGATGGAAAACCGATCAGTTCGTCCACCGAGGGCGACGCTCGTTTTAACGACATCCGTGATAAGTTCCTGAACATGACCAGCATGGTACCTGCCATGGGGGATCGCGTACGCGTCCTTAGTGACGTGTTTGGAATGGATGTGATGCGCAAGTTGGGTTATGTTGAACGCAATAAGGATAGTCGCCAGGATAACATCAACCCAAACAAGTTCTGGAGTACCATTTTCGATGATGACAACGATGAAGGTAAGGGAGGAGCTTCGAAAGGTGGGTCGAATGCTTCTGATCACACTCCTCGGGGTGGGGATAATAATCAAGGGACTACTGACTACCGTAATACTGGCTCCGATCGTGCTCGTCGAACTGACGATATGGTTTCTAACCGGCGCAAAGGAAATCAAACAGGCCAGGGACTCGAGCAATTCCTAGGCGATAAGAGCACCCTGATCACCATCCTGCGTGAATCCCGTGATTTCCATGCTCAGACAGTCGAACTCCTTAAAGAGATGGGTTATCCGACTGGAAGTACCGGAGAACGTGTTAAAGTTGACTGGTCCAAATACAAGGGTAGTCTGTCCGAAACTGCTCGTAAATATGCAGGTAAAGGAAAAGACACGTACAAGAAAGCAAAAGCCCACGCTCAAGATCTTTGGATTATGGGCATGGATCATCCTACCCTCCAGGAATGGAAGCTGAAGGCTGGTCACTATAAGGATGAAGCAACTGGGAAGACCATCAAGGTCTGGGATGATATTCAGAGTAACGTCACCGATACCAGGGGTAAGGTGGTGGCGTATTACGAAGATATCATGAGCAACGGGGTCATTGCCGACAACACCGGTAAGATCAAAGCTTCCTTTGCTGAGAAGTACGCCAAGTTCAAAACCAGTAGTGCCGGACAGTACACGTCTGGCATGATCAACGACGTGAAGAGCCGCGCCAAGGCGCTTGATACGGATATCCGTCTTCACGGTGGTGCTTCTGCCTACGCCTCGAAAAAGGCCTCTGACCTTGTCGACAAGACTAAATCCGAGGGTCGTAAGTTTAAGCCACGTCTCAAGCGTCTCATGAAGTTCTTCACCGGCGGTAAGGCAGGGGATGACATCACCTCCGAACTGACTGGTAATCATGAAGAAGACATGCTGACACTGGCTATCCGTAGCACCCAGCTTCAGTATCAGACGCTTAAGGAAGTGACAGTCGAGAAAGTCCGGAAGGGTTCCTACCTCGATATGTTCGCACGCCGTAAAGAACTGATGAACGATGCCAAGGAAAAAGCCAAAGGGAAATACGATCAAGTCGCAGGTCTCTTTGGTAAAGGCGGTGCTCTTGCTGGGTTGGCTAGTCTACTGGGCAGGAATGGCGCAGACGGAGAAGATGGCGAAAGCAGCGGCGGGATCATGGATTCGATTGGCGACTTCTTCGGAGGAGGTGGCGATGAGGGTGATCGCAAGAGTCGTAAAGACAAGCGTCGAGCCAAGCGCAAAGGTAAGTTGGGTAAACTGACTAACTGGGGCGGACGACAGCTCGATAAGCTGGGTAGGTTTGGTAAAGCTGTGAAGTTGGGCGGTAAGGGTGTTGGCCTACTGGGTCGTGCTGCCTGGGGCGGGACTAAACTGGCATGGAAACTGGGCAGAGGAACGCTTGGTCTGGCCGGTCGAGTTCTGTCTAATCCGGTCACCAGGATGGTGGCAGGTACGGCGGGAAGGATGGCGATCGGTGCTCTTGTCGGCGCTGCTGGTCTGGTCAGTGCACCCGTACTACTTGTAGGTGGAGCTGTTCTGACAGTCGCGGCTGGTGCTGCCCTCATCTACAACCTGTCCCGTGATGAGCTTCCACCATTGTCTCGTGTCAGGATGGCGCAGTATGGTATTAAGCCTCGGCCCGATACCGATAACTACAAACGCATCATGCAGCTCGAGAAGCTCTTCCAAGATATCACCGCTGTCGACTCGGATGGGAAAGCTACGGTGAATATCAAATCTTTGGACATGCCCAAAGTTGGAGAGATCTTTAACATCAACATGGACGCCCCGTGGGAAGAGAACGGACTCCTACAATCCACGATCAAGTACATCGAGACTCGTTTCTCTCCAGTGTTTACCACCCATCTATCGAACTATCATGCCCTGACCAAGAATTCAGACCTCAGTCAGATCGACTCTAAGCTTACCGGTGATGTGGCTCTCGGGTTCCTGGACAAGGTCGCAATGAAAGATCGGTCCGATATGTTCAACATGATGGCTGGTCCGTTCGAGGATGATCTCGAAATGGATGCCGGTGATGTAGAAGACACTGTAGATGATGCTCGTAAGCTGATCAAGGAAGCGGCTGAGAAGGAAAAGAATAAGGGTAAGTCTGCAGCTGAAGTTCATGCTGATAAGACACGTGCCTCTATTGAGGCTGGTGCTGCCGCTGCGATTGGCGCTAGTGCCGTGGGTGCTGTTGTGTCCAGTAGTGCTAAACAGACGGAACGAGACGCCAGTGGTAAGAACTACACGGGTGGCGGTAAGGGATCTACAACAGCAGTCGCCGAAAACCTCCAGAAGTCTTCTGCCGCGATGGGCGGTACCGGTGTGGCAGCTGCCGCAGCGGCGATGGCTGGAACGTACGCTGCTACCATGAAGGATCGTGATACTGGTCTGGACGATGGCAAGCCTGTTCGTTATCGTATTTACGGTTTGATGGACATGGCTGAAATCAAGGTAGGGCATCTGAGTCATCTGGAAGCGATTTGTTTCCCTATGGTGACGTACGATGCGGCTGGTCAAGCTACCTTGAAAGATACCAATGCGGCGTACACGGCAGCAGAGAAGATCTTCGCACCCATCGGTAAGGATATCGATGCGTTCTACGTGTGGTTCCATCGTCGTTTTACTCCGGTGTTCTTGGCGTACTGTACTGAAGTGCGTGCTAGGGCAAATATCGACGCTGCGGAAGCAGCCGTTCGACTGAAACCCAATGAGCTTCTTGAAGTCCTGCGAGCGATTGTCAACACGAAAGACGCTGCGGGTATTTCGGTTTGGGACATCGGTGAGTCGCCATGGAGCGGCTACTTCATGAACGATAACCAAAACACGGTTAAAGACGCCCTCTACGCGCTATCTCTGAAGGTCAAGGATAAAACCCTGACTGAACCCTCGGGTCAGAGTAAAGGACGTGTACGTGGTAAGGACGGCGAGTTCATTGAGGAAGACCCTACTCAGAAAACGAAACCTGAGTCTGCTACCAACCCGTCAGCTAACGCAACAGCGGGTAGTGGTAACGGCGAGCCGAGTAATAAGGAAGAGAGTGGTGGACTATGGGGTAAAGTCAAGGGGTGGTTCAGTAGTGACAGTAAGGCAGCGCAGCAGGGGGCAACCTCGGTTAATGGTCAATCTGTCAATACCTCAACTGCTACTGGCGCTACTGCGTTCCCGGCTGCCGCTCCTGTCAACCACCCAGGTGGCGGCACAGGTGGTAACATCAATGACATCCCTCAACCGAAAGGAGATGGATGGGAAAATAACCGCGATACCATCATTGCTGCGGCAAACATGGTTGGTGTGGATCCTGCATTGGCGTCTAGTATTGCCGGTGTCGAATCTAACTACCGTCCAGCGGCAAGGCCGTGGTCTAAGAAGGAACAGCGGTACCTGTCATCAGCAGCTGGATATTACCAGGTGATTAACGGAACCTGGGATTACCTAATGGGTAAGTATGGTGCCAAATACGGTATCAATCCAAATACTACCCAGATGGATCCACGGGCTAATGCCCTGCTAGGGCTCGAGTATATCCGTGAGAACATTGACATCGTTGGAGAAGGTGCTAACCGTGCCGTTACAGATACCGACGTTTATCTGGCTCACTTCCTCGGTCCAAGTGGCGCTAAGCGCTTCGTTAAAGCTCCTCCGGGAGATCCGGCAATCAGCCATGTGTCCAGCGACCAAGCCAATGCCAACAAAGCCATCTTCTACGACGGAAACGGAAGACCCCGCACCGTCGCAGCCGTTTACGAAGACTTCAATAACAAATTGAAGAAACATCGTAAATCAGATGCGCAACAAATTGCTGCCACGCTGAAGGGTGGTGGTAGTACGATCGAACCGACAGCTGAGACCGCCAGTGGTGACACGGTAGTGGCCGATACGACTACGACTGAAACTCCGTCGATGGTCAAACCGGCTAGCGATACCCCAACCGTAAGCACCGCTAGTGCAAATACTGTGGCAGATGCAACTGCGCCTGCGTCGACTGAGAATGTCGCGGAGAAAGCAGAAGAGCGTCAAGTACAGAACACTGCCGCTCCGATGGCAGTGTCAGCGCGTACAGCGGATACTCAGAGTTCGGCACAGACCAAAGCCACAACAGAAACCTTCGGGGGACTGGACAAAGGCGTAGGTCGTCTGATCAGTGTGAACGAGTCCCAGCTTGAACAGCTGGTGACCATGGTCGGGTTGTTGAAAGCAGGTGTTATGGAAATGCCGAACGCGGATGCTGTCACTAAAGACATGCAAGCTAACGCCGCTAAAGCGTTTACCCCATCTACCAGCGCTCCACGCCCGGCCGCCAAGAGCACTGTCTCGGTAGGTCGCGTGTAACCATAGATGGGAGGGGCAACCCTCCCATCTTTATTTTCATCAGAGGTCAGTCATGAGTACAGTTCTCGACGATAAGTGGGTGAAATCGGCTTTCTGGCTGTCCAGTGAAAATGTCGAAGGTGGTAACTCAGCCATCGTCAACCGCATTTACTCGACATCCATGCAGAAGGCTACCGACACCACGCTCGGTGGTAACTTCGTTATCAACCCACTTTGCCAATTCACACGCTATGCTGATTTGAAGCATAACGTCTATTCCAGTAAGAACGGTCGAGGGGACAGTATCCTGATCCCGGACATCTCCCGTTCTAACACGACCAGTGCCAACCGTTCAAACGGCATGGGTCGAGTCTATTCAGAGAAGTACGACGACAACATGCAAGTCGTTCACTTCCGGATGGGCTATCCCCAGTTTAACAGCCTGACGTCGTTCTATGCGAACTACTATTCAGTTCCGGCCGCTTCCATGGCCCGTCAGGGTCGTGCACCAGGGTTCTTCTACACCTTGGGTTGGACGTTAGGTTCTGTAGCCACCATCCCGGCGATGCCGTTTATCTTCGCTGGTAAGGCGATGAAGTTCTTCCTGCGACGCCCTGCCAGTAAGTACTATTACCTGAAACACTCTATGTTACCGTATTGGTCAGCGGTGTCGTCGATGGTGAACGGTATTGCGGCCACTATGGGTATCATGCCACGACCGATCTACGAAGGTAACCGTCCTCTTCATGAACCTGACACCGGCATTAGTCAGTTGGACGTAAATGCCTACCACAAGATCATTCCATCGATCTACCGTAAGAACGGTGGTATCGACGTGTTCGCTGTGGCTCAACGGGGTCAGCTGCTAGTCAATATGCGTCGTGACATGCTCAGTGATGAGTTGAACAACCTGACATCCCGTGATGAAGTTCGTGACGCGTTCAAGAAGCGGCTCTACGGTCAGGACATGGAAAACGTCTACGGTATTGCTGCCAAAGCCACTTCCACCTATGAAGACTATGTCAACATGTGGAGGAAGAGCGAAATGCTGGGTAAGATGGAGAAGGAGCCTACAACTGACGATGAAGGTAACGTCTCCACCGACAACACCAGCATGGAACGTGTACAGCGGGTTGACAGTGGAGTCATTGACCGTTTCGTCAATGCGTTCGATTCCGAACGCCGTATGGGCTCTGAGTTCCTTTCTGTGAGAGTTGACTTCACGGGCACTCAGACAGAGTCGTTTAACAACTCTGCTAAGGAGCCCAGCATCAGTGGGACGATCAACAACATCTCAGCCACTGCTCGAGAAACTCGTTTCAGTATGTTTGACGGAAACCTTGATAGTACTGGTGCAGTAAGTGCGGTGGTCGACAGCTTCAAAGACTTTGCCATGGGCGCTGCTCAAGGGTTCGGTGTCCAGGGACTTGCTCAGTTGGCAGGCTCAGCTTTCGTGGACATCCCAAAGGTCTGGGACAGCTCGAGTTGCGATTTCAACAAGCTGACATTGAACATCCCGCTGAGGTCCCCGTATGGAGATCCACTGTCAAGACTCCAGAACTTGATCCTTCCGATGTGCTGCTTCTTTGCCATGTCTGTTCCATTGGCCACGGGTAAGCAGTCGCACACCGCCCCATTCCTGATCGAATACTTCGCTCAAGGTCGAGCGCACTCTCGTCTAGCGATGGTAGAAAGCCTGAGCATGACACGGGGTGTAGGTGATATCGGCTGGAATAACAGTGGCGGGTTCCTTGGTGTGGATATCCAGTTGGGTCTACTCGACCTCACTAACGCAATCAACATGCCGCTCAACCCATCGTACGAACTGTCCGACCGTGTTATTCAGGCGGCTGGTTACGGTGTGGGTGCAGCGTCTGGTTGGTTGGCTGGTGGATCCCCTAGCAATGCTGGTGAAAACGGTGTAGCCATCGCATCCGCCCTGCTAGGCTCTACTTACGACGACGATAACAACTACACGGATTACTTGTCGATTCTGGCAGGCATTCCGCTGGAAGCTGAGATCAACGGTATGCGTAAGTGGGCTGTTCGACTCGCGCGTCAGCAAGCGGCCTTCGATGACAGTTATTCGCCAGAACGTGCTGCCATGTGGGCAGGGGAAACCCTGTTTGGTGAAGTGGTGAAAGCATTCTCCATGGCGACCGACCGTCGATAACGGCATAGGGGAGGGGCGGTTGCCCCTCCCTTTATGTTGTCGTCTGGACAAGAAGAGGAAACTGCTCACGAATGAGTTCGCCAACTGTTTTCTCAGCGTACTCTGGGGCTAACTGAACCCAAGGGCCTAGTTCCTGATGAAGCTGCAGAACCTTCTTACCATCTTCACTGATTGAAATCATGTTACCGAGGTCTATGATGTCAGTACCTTCTAAGCTGTACAAGTACCAGCGAGAATCCAACTGTGCCATCTTGTTGTAGAGATCGTCAGAGTACCCTTCAAGACTAGCGGTCAGCGGAGAAGGAAGAGTGTACCGACTAAGGAACGTCCTCACGAAATCGGATTTCTCTGCCATGATCTCATCCGGATTCAACTGGTCAAGCAATTGATCAAGGGCAGTCATATCCCCAGATGATGCCACCGCCGGAACACTGTAGAGAAGAGCCTGACGATAGACGGTAGGATCGATGTACTGTTTCACATCACCGATGTAGTAACTCGACCCATATTCGATACTCTCCGTCAGGACAGCACCCCATACAGCCGCCTCGTAACCGATATTGATGTATTCTGCAATCTCATCGTTACCGGTGAGCGATCCAATCAAACCCGCCAATTCACCGTAGTTGGAGATATCGGACGGATCGCCGTACATGATCTGGTTGGCCACCTGATTGGTCGCACTCTTGATCTTCCCGATGGTCTCAGGTTTAAGTTCAAGGAATGCACCAGCTTTACCGAGGATGCTGTCCCCAGCAGTCCGGATGATACCTGCCGAAGAAGTACCAAAGACACTCAATCCTTGTTCGAGTAATTGACGGCCACTCAGACCAGACGCTTTGGCTTGAGCAATAGCCTGGATACCGTTGGCAATACCACGTACACCGCCAGCCCGATCAATGAGCTTATTGCCGATACCTTTAGCGGCATCGAAGAGCTTATTGATTGGTCGTGTATTGCTGATGTCGTATGCATCGACGGCTTCTAGGTTCTCCGTAGCATCCGACTTAAACAGTGGAGAAGAGATCAGTGACATGATCGACCTCGACAAAGAAAAAATAAAAGGTAATGAATGGGGACCGAAGTCCCCATGTCATCATTCGGCGTCGTTAGCCTGACGGGCCATCATACCTTCCGGGTTGTTCAGATGGAACTCGATCTCGTCATTGAGTTCTTTCCGGATGGTGGTCAGTGTACCGACGTTCACCAGCGCAGTGCGCAGGAGTTGCCAGTAATCCAACTGCCATTGATGATGGTTCAGGGTATGGATCCGCTCGCCGTACACGTAGTAGTGTGCCAGCGGTAGGTCGTTGCTCTTCAGCTGCTCTTGTAGCGTCGGATTACGATCCAGTTTTTCCAACATGCCCAACTTGAACATCTTGTTGAACAGTGGGTAATGCTTGCTCGGCATGACCTTGCCTTTCTCGCGCGCTTTCATCCCTTTGAGGATACGGAACTCGTCGTCGAGGAAGTTGGTCTTCATGTAGTACCACAGTCCTTCCAGTGTACGGAAGTGACCGAAGTACGGGTGTTCGATATTGCACTCACTGAGGTTGCTCAGCTGGCGTCCCAGGACGGTGGCTCCGCGCGTATAGACGTTGATGTGCGTGACGCCATCGTCATTCACGGAGTACTCGATCTTCGCAGGAGTCTCTGTCGACATGGTGTTTTCCATTAGTTGTGCCATATGGGTATCAATCGTCGAAATCGATTTCAAAGCGAGGTCGCTCATCTACTTCCTCCACTCGTTCATCGTCGAATGATTCGAAGTCATCATCCTCTTCAGGGAGGACAATCTCATTCATCCTGGCATTTAGTTTTCTATGCGTCACGAAATCGGTGTCGTCGGCATCGTCAGCGTCATAGTTAGTGATATCGCTGGAGGAGTTCATCCCGCCAGCAACAGCGATTTGCAGAGAGTCCATGTCCGAGTAGGGGTTTTTCCCCATAGGCGTTTCGACGGTAATTAACGACCCGTCCTTCAATTCCATGGTGATACTCATAGAATAGCGTTTAGGGCCGATGATTTGCACGGCTTTCTGAAACGTTTTCCATGTGACATCACGCTTGGCAATTGCTCGGTTGAAGTTATTACGCTCCTGACCGATATCTTTAGCCGTTTTACGGACACGCGACAAAGGACTCTTCAAGAAGAGAGTGAGGCGGGTGTTCCACTTCTCTGGCCCGATCTCCATCTTTCCAAGAAGAAGTCTGAACAGACGCGTCAATGGAGTTTGTGACTCCTCGACGAGCTTGTCCCTCGCATTCATCATGCGGACTTGTTCTTTGCTCATTGGTAAGTACCTGGATGATTATCGTAGACATCCTCGTGAAGCGACCATGACGGCCAGGATATCCTCGATGACGAAGTTGCATTTTCTTTGGTAATACGGACTGTCAGCCTTGTCCAGTTTCCCGAACGAATCTAACAGCTTAAGGATATGATGCCGATGTTCACGTACCCAGTCCAAGGGATGGATCAAGTGATTGGCATCGCTGATGAACGACTCGAAACCAACAGTCCGGAAAGTCACGGGGTATTTCCATTGATCGGAGAAATAACCTTGGTCACTGACCACTGCCGCTGCATCGATCAGGCGGTCACTCAGATCTTCAAGATCTGAAGAGGCCACTCGGATAGACACCATTCGAGCTTTACGTACACTGAATTCTTTCTTGGTTAATTCATCGAGATCTCCTAGTTGAGTGAATAGATTGTCGTAGATTGTAGCTCCCTCGGTAGGCTCACTGTCCTTCTTCCGGAACCATTTGAGAAACCATTTCCACATGTTTGCCCCTTAGTGTTAGCCGATCTTATGAAAAGACTAACTTTTTCGGAGATTTCTGGTGAACACCATCAACCCAATTGAAGGCGATCTGATGCCTGTCGGTGATGATGAATTCTTGGGTGATGCTCCCATGATCATCAATGAATCTGTCGACCCGACCGATGTCATTAAGACCACGCAAAAGATTCGTATCGCCATGGTTAAGCAAGAGCTTAAACAAGGCGTACCTAAAGCGGATAAAGACAGTCAAGTGTTCATGCAGTTGCTGCGCGACCTTGATACTGCTGCACTGACCACTCGGAAGATTGACGTGGAAGAACGGCAGCTCGGTGAATCCGAACGACTGGCTCAAGCCCAGAACGAATTGCTTCGTATGCTCGACGGCAAGAACCCGTTCGTGTCGGTCGATTTGCCTGGTAGCCCGTCTCTCGTTTCCGTGGCACGTGACACTGTCACTATTCTTCCTCGTCCTGAACTGGTACCCGGACTCATGGCCCAAGGTACACAGCCAGTCGACGTAGATAAGTTCCTCACCGACATCAATGCCAGTGAGGCTTCGCTACTTCAGGAAGATGAAGACGAGAATTGAGCTTGACCATCGTCGGGCAGACGATACGTACCAGGCAGTAAGAAGCAGTAATCACTCACCGGGATGTGTTCCAGGTGAACGTACTCTTCCATGATCATTTCAAAGTGACCATGTCGATCTTCTGGTTTGAAATCCCCTTCTTCTTCCTTGACCACTCTCTCCCCAGGATCTTCAACAAAGATCCTGGGGAGTATGACCGTCAGCCCGTTAAGCGGGGTCACCAGGAGTTGCTCATGATGAGCTTCCAACCATGTGTGAAAGTCATAAGTGATCCAGCCGTTATAGAGGTATTCCATCTGACCGGGTGACATTTCGGAAGGGGACAGACTGACCACACCAACATTGGCGTAGGGTGGTAACAGAGATTCCAGACATCCCTTGATCATCTCTGTCGTAGGCCCCGGCAGAAAGTAAGGATGCATGTTGATGTCCACTCGGATCTCTGATACATCCACGCCTCTGAAGAAACGTTCCTTCAGACTGTCGATGTAATTCATCAGGATCGGGACTATCCCAGTAGTCATGCTGTTCTGAAGGATGGTCTGGTCACGACGAGAGTAACGCTCTTTGAACACCTCGTTGGTGATAGCACCATTCGTTAGCTTCTCAAAGTCATCGAGTTGACGGTTCCGGTAAACCATCAAATCCAGGTGTTTGGATACTTCTGGATTTATATCGATTAACGTCCCCATTCGTGTATCGAACAGGGCGTCCATGTCCAGGAGTAGGTTAAACGCACTACCTTCCATAGACTTCTCCTAAGGATAATGTATTGCCAAATCTACTTGAGATCAGACCAGGCCAAAAGAAAGAGGAAGATCACCCAGTGGTTGTCCGTCAACATCGTAATGACGGCAGTCATGTCGGTGGTGTATTCCTTCATGTGTTTGGGCGTCAGTGGAGAACGATGGGGCCACGAGATGGTCTGAGCCAGGTGTGTAATGAACGACTTACTGTCTGTATCCGAGATGGGATTGTGCAGTACCATGTACGACGCACCGTTCATCACGAAGTCCATGAGTGATTCACGGACCTCAGGGTTTTCTTCATCAGTGCGTTCGACATAACGGGTCCAGAGCTTTTCCAGCTCTGGACCCGATGCGAGAGAGAACCACCGAACACGGCGAAGTTCAAGCAGATCTTCTTCGATGATTTTGGTTCTCAGGTCGAGCGCGATGTTGGCACTGTCGTTGAAGAAGATGTTGCACCAGTCTTTGATAGAACTGAGGTGACCTTTCAACTGTCGAGCGTTTACATCGGCAAAGGACATTTAGGTTTCATCCAGGTTGTTGTCGATCATCATACCGCGATACAAGATCGCAACGGTCGACGTTGACTGAGTAACGCCGCCACCAGCGGTGACGTCTTCGATACTGGCTTCCCCGTGCTCGATCAATTGACGGTCGAACTCGTTCTGGGCCAGCTTATCACCACCCCTGACTTTGATCTCTTCGATGAGAGTGTTTTCAAGACCGTGCGACAATTGAGCTTGGAGTTCGGGGAACGAAATCTTGGAACCTTTTGACTTACCCGTTACCTGTCCAGACATCTCATCTACGTGGCGTGAGTCAGCCGGGATGGACGACTTCTTCGTCAGCATTTGTGCTTGTCGACGAATCGTCATGTGCAGCGTCAGGTATTTCTGCGGGGTCAAGTAGGTTAACTTGGTGTGAGGATCAGTCAGCCAAAGTTGTTCGAAGAACTCGTAGCCAATCTTATCTGCCACCGCCATCAGGTTTTCCATCGTGACACGAGGATCCTTCAGGTTAGGCATGACAAATGGCAGGATTTCTTGTTTGACCAAATCTTCGTCATCGGCTGGTTTCGCGAGTGACCGGATATAGACGTCAAACTCAGAGTCAGACATCTCATCGAGGCGCTGTTTCATGAGGTCAGCGTTATAACGGTCACCCGGAATGATACCCGCGATAGATTCGACAATGAAGTCAGTGACCTGTTTGCGACTGGCCATAGCGGTTCCTCAATGTACGGTGGGTAGATCGTTCTTGACGATCAGAGGCAGTACCAGCAGACGGAAGTGACGCAGCCAATCGCGAGTGGCAATGTCATCTACCAAGCAGGCGCGCTCCGAGATGGTGGAAACATGCAGGGACGAGAGCTGATCGCGCCAGAAACGATTCAGGGCGACGATTTCATCTTTGTCCGTATTGGCAGTGCTGCGAAACTGCCGCGTGAAGCGGGTCGCAGCACTGGGGTTTTTCTCTGCCAGTAGATCAACTACGGCAGCGACCACGTTAGTGCTCATGGGAGGTCCTCCCGATTAATGTTGGGGTTAAAAGGATCTCTGCCTCATCCGCAGAGATCCTCAGATGATTAGGATGCTTTGGCATCCTGACGCTCAGAGATCTTTTTGATCAACTCAGCGGCAGTCATTTTCTTTTCGGTCGAAGTTCCGGCTACCGCCTCAGTAGCATTAGCAACTGAAGCAAAGGACTTCTCTTTCGCCTTGACAGCTGCATCGTACCAATACGGGCGGTAGGTGCCCTTACGCATGTTCAGCAAATCCATGGTGGACAGGAACGGAATGTCAGCGTAGGCGCCTTTCTCTTCCAGCGGCAACCAGAAGCCACGGGTATCGAGCAGCAGTTCCCAGTCATAACCATGAGCAGCAATATCCTCGTACAGTTCACGAGGGGAGCACAGGAGGCCTTCCGGCAGGTCATGCCAGAGGTTAGCCATCATGCACATCTCAGCCGTGATGTTCATGGCACGCTGCAGGCGAGAATCCGTTTCCATCAGACGACGGATCGATTTACGGGTTAGGTTCACCGACGGATGGATATCCAGACGGAAGTTAGGCTTGCCTTTCGCCTTGTTACCGTCCTTGTCGGAGATACCGTAGTAGTCGAAGCCCTTGCAGTACACAAACTCGGTCAGCGAGGGTTTGAGACCTTCGGACTGAGAGACTACCACTTCGAACGGGATACCCGACGGCCCCGACTTACCACGCAGGTTGACCAGCGTGATGCAGATCAGGTCGGTATCGCCTTTCAGATCGTCTTCATCGTCACGCGGGAACTCAGGCAACTTATCACCATCGATCATCGGAACGAGGGATACACAGTACCAGCAGTTCGCAGTTAGGAAGCTGAAGTTTTCCGGCACCTTCTTGAGCTTGAGGTCGCCTTTGAGGAACTTGAGTTTCTTGACGTTCGGCTTGTACATGTCGAGCTGGTATTCCTGACCGACGTGAGCAGTCATCAGGAAATGCACGCCAGAACCACCGGTCACACCAGTTACCTGGTCGATCAGCTGACTCTTCGCACCAGCGCCTTTCATGGCGACCATGTTCAATTCTTTACCACCGACGTCGCCCTTCTCGTACATGTCCATGACTCCTTCGGTCTGTAGGCCTGACAGAGAGTCGAGGAAGACGAGTGTCGGGGATGGAATCTTGATCAGTTCGCCAGAAGTCTCATCCATGAACGGGGTGGTGATCAAGATTGATTTGTCAGCACGTCGATCATCGGCGTATTCACGCATGGCATTCCACCAACCGTTACCGGTATATGTGTTGGCATCGGTGAACAACATACGACCTTCTTCCACCAGATCTTTACCAAACAGCTCGGGGAATTGACGGAAGACGTTATGGATACGGCCTGGAGAAAGCGTATTCTCTGAGTCATGCGCCATCATAATGGCCAGGGAGACTCGGTTCATGACCGAACCTTCTTGGAACAGAGAAATCACTGTCTTGAACATGTTGGGTAGGCCAGCAACACCAGTGAAGTGGTTCAGACCACCACACAGGATCGATTCGCCATGCTTACCTTTGTAATACTTGCCTGTCTGGATATCAAAGAGAGCACCGATGTTCCACATGGGACGGATGGAAGGCGCCTTCTTGAATTTTGCGAATGGATTAGACATGATGCCTCTTTACCATGATGGAGTGTAAGTTATTACGCAAACGATATGAAAAACATCTTTCTTTTAACACGGAGCTTTTAAATGAGCATCGACACATCCGACAATTTTGCCACCGCATCCCTGGAAGACCTGGAGAATCTCGCTCGAGTAATCTCCATGGAAGGTCTGGCCATCGGTGCTCTGAACTTCGATCCGAAGCGCCGCTTTAACCAGTTCATGGATCAAGCAGGTCAGTTCTTCAAGAAAGTGAAGTTCGAAGCTCTGGCCTCCTTCAAGGTTGCCAGCGGTGACATGAACAGCGTGGTTTCCCACTACGGTTACGTTCAATCTGCCACGAAAGAGATCGTCGTACCTGAAGGTTTCATTGGTCAATGGCTGCCTTACAGCGCCTGTCTTAAGGAAGCCATGCAGAAGGCGTCTAAGAGCGAGTTCGTGATCCGGTCGTTCAATGATACGTTGGGTCGACTGATCAACGATCCTGAGCTTCTCAAGGCCCTTTCCGGCGTAGGTCATAGCGGTCAGACCAACATGGGTCTCGACGAAGCCATGCGTTACATCGGCAAGACCTTCTTTGACGGCCGTAGTAACCACATCACTCGTACCCTGGGTGCTGTTGTTGAACGAACTGCTGACATTCCTCAGGTACATAACAACGTCAACGATGCCATCGCCCTTGACAAAGCCCATCCGGCTAGCAAGGTACTGGAAGCGATCGACCGCACCATGCAACTTGCCAACACCATCGTACCGATGGCTGAAGGTAAAGACTCCATCTCCAAGGCCGCACTTCAGGAACTGATCGATATCACCCTGGAACTGGCCCGCGAAATGGAAGCTTATGGTGTCCTACTGTTCCGCATCCGTCAGTTCTCCGAGTCCCTCAAAGACTCCGTGAAGATGCTGAAAAAATAAGGCCAGCGACATAGATGATGGGAGGGCACCTGTCCCTCCCATCTATGTCGTCTCAGACGGTTTGCTCGTGATGCTGGTAAGACTGACGAAGTACTTGCTCGACGTCTCGGAGCATAGTCTCACGGTCCAGATACCGTAACCATCTTGGTATCCTGCCGTACACATACTCCACCGCTTGCTTGTACTCTCTACGCTCACAGGCCTCTACCACCTTATCCACCATTCTATCTTTCCACAGCATTTTGGCGGCCATCGCTGGCAACGTTAATGACCGTGGGTCGTTGACCAGGTAGAACAGGCGATTGAATTCTGCCAGGAGAGACTCGTCAGGGTCGTAGTTACGGATCAGACGGAAGTACAGGCTCGCTACAAACAGTGTTCGCTTGCAGGTTTGCCAGAAACCGTGAGATTGGTTTATCGCAACAGATCGGTACATAAACCGAGCCCTTTTTATTTCACGAGTTTGAAGTTGCCGAACGGATTAGTCCAAAGACCTATATCGTCATCAGTCTCAATTACAGTAGCGTAACGGAAGACCGAATCAGATTCACGCCAGGTCAGGACTTCCACTCGCTTAACAACATCAGCGAGTGCCGACAGCGCATTTCGACCAATGATGTCTGAGCCCATGATCAGCCTGACTTTCGTCTTACTGAATGGTACTACAGTCATCGCCCTGAGTTCACGAGCTACAGCGGTATTGAAGTTAACGCTTACGTCGAGGTGTTTCACCGTGTTGGTGATTTCCTTACGAAGTTTGCGAGTCACTTTCCCCTTCTTCTCGATCGACTCATAGAGTAGGTCTGTCAGGTCGGTGGAAATGATGGACTTATCCCCATCGAGATACTGTTTCAGAATGGTCGTCATGGCAGAGAGGTTATCTACGTTGTAAAAGTAGAGACCTGTCGGGGTCGCATGATGAATCAACTGAGCACGTTTGTCCGTCTGAAGGCTATGGTTAGCTTTGTTGCCTTTGAAGACACCCAAGCCAAACCGAATGATGTCTTCGGTGACCGCTGCATTGGTCAGCGTACGCATGGCGCCGATGTACAGATGGCCTACCTGGATATCATCCTTCTTCACGAAATGATCACGGACTCTCTCGAGAACATCGATTGGTTCTTTTAAGAATAAAACCGCGTTACTGCTGTCGGATTGGGGCTTGGCTACGTCTTCGTCGTCGCCGTGCTGTCCTGTCCAGTAGATGTGGCGGCCATCCTTGTCGAACTGTCGGTCGGTCTTGTCAGAACTGAAATACCACTTAGGTTGATCAAGCATGCGATTGTAGTTCACAGTGCTCTTCCAGTACCCTTCGGGCTGCTCTTCGAATTTATAGGTAACCGAGAGGTCGTTCAAGCCAATGCAATTGCCTTTACTGGCCCATTGGTCAGCCTTCTCGTTTCCGATATGGCCGTTGTGCCCCTTGATCCACGTCAGTGTTACCTGGTTGTTGGCGTCACGGAGACGACTCAGCAATGAATCGACTGCCTCCCAATCCTTACGATTGGAAATCTCGTCGCCATCGCGGTTACGCCAGCCGGTTTGTTTCCAGCGATCAAGATACTGATTGATACCATTGACCACGTACTTCGAATCGGAATAAATAAGCGTATGACTCAGACCTTTATCGAGAGCATAAGTCAATGCTTCTTTGGCCGCCAATAGTTCGGTATGGTTATTGCTTCCGGCACCCGGTACACCACCAAAACTATCGACGTAGTTCTTGATCACAACCGCTTTGGTTTCATCTTTACTGTCAGAATAACCATTAACGGTCGGAGTAGAACCCGGTACACCACTGCCTTTGTTACTTTCCGGTGAGGCTTCTGGAGAGAACACGTATCCGTGCAAACCCCATCCACCAGCACGTTCTGTGCTGTAAAAGCCTCCGTCAGCATACAAGACCCCGTTGTAGCTGACTGATACGGTGTTATCCTTCAACTCAGACATCATTGTACCTTATTAGAAAACAATACATCTCCCATTCCCATGGGATATGTAGAGTCCATTTTGAAAAACTCATTGACCAGTTTCTGGCACTTGGAGTTGTACTGAAGGATATCTTCGTTCACGTACGTCTCTTCGTTGTGAATGTATGTCTTGAGTTTCTCGGCGTAGGTAAGAAGGACATCATTGACTTCGTCGGGGGCGAGCTGAGTGATGTCCACCCTTGGGAATATTGGCTTATTGTGTCCTAGACGGATCTGTCGCTTGAATTCACCACAGTCATCAGATGTCTGCGCTGCAGATAGCGAATAGAAGTTATTCGACCTGCTATCGATGTTCTGCACAACCGTGCACGATCCTAGAGCGACACCAATCCACATAACGGCGAAGAAACGACTCCCTGTTAGTATTCCTGGTTTTTTCATGATATAGACCTATTCGCTAAGTCTTCTCCAGCGTTCAACCATATCGCTGGACGGTGGTCGATTAGAAACCGGCGGATTCTCAGGTTTCTGGCGAGGTGCTGGAAGTGGTTTTGGCTGAACTGGTTTAGTACTAGCCCTTTCTTCCTTAACGTTTTGTTGCCCGGTTCCGGCCTTAAGGTCGTAATACTTCTCTTTGTACCAGGCAAGCTGATCGGTTAGATATGGTACTTTTTCATCAATTTGTTGACGCAGATCAGTTTGTGATCGAGTCAGGTCTTCAATGGTCTTCTCCTGATCTTTAACAATCAGGATCACATGGAAGAACAACGCAGCCATCACCACAAAGCCTGTGCTTGTGAAGATTAAAGGCAGATTCTCATGTACAAACTGTCTGAACGTCCGATCGCGTAGCCACATCTCTCGGAGAAAGAGAGCCAGCGCTTTCAGCATCTTAAACAGCGTTACTGATCCCATGGCTTCTCGTGGCACCCTATTACCGGAATGGTATGGACGTTTCTTGTTATTTTTAACATTGTCATAGTTTACGTGGCAATTACACCGGAGACAAATATGTATAAACTCAAGGCGTTTGGTCAGATTGCCGCGCTGATCGACAACACGCGTGCCGTAGTCGCTCCGGTGGGTGAACTCTCGCCCATGGCACTCACCTATTCGCGTGAAAAGGAATATTTGACGTCGGCAGCCACACCGGGACACTCCATGGTGGTGTTTTCGACTACTAAAGACAGCGAGGCCGTTCAAGCCGACCCTGTCCTGGTCGCAAAGCTCCTGCTCATCAATAAGTGGGCACTCGAACGAGCGATGGCAGGTGCCTTCAACTCGTCCATCGAATCCTTCCGTACAGCATTCATTCAGCAATTCGGGTCTCAATATGCCATCTGGTCTGTAGGGACCATGGTGGAGGCTCAGTCGAATGTCTGGATGCCTGGTGTTATCCAGATTCGTGACATTGCCGACGACGAGATTCAATACACCATCTGGTACGCCACCGAACAGTTCGAGCAGCAGTTCGATGAATACCAGATCGAAGTTGTCGGCCCTACCGATGAACTCGATGTGTTTTTCATGGGCCGTGCAGCTGTCAAAGCAGCATTGGCAGAACGTACCCCTGATGAAACCATAGCGTTGATCCAGGCTGCGAAAGAAGGGTATCCAGATACGTATCTCCAGAGTGAGATGTTCGAGTGGTTCGACCCGATTGATCCGACCGATGTGGATCTTCGAATCGCTACCTACTGGTCTCTTGTGATCTACGGTATCGCTGGTCGTAACGTCGACTCTATCAAGGAAGCGATCCGTGACCATATCCTGGAGAACAGCACCCATACCAAAGAGGAATGGGCTGCCATTTTCCCTGAGATCTTCACATCGACCGAGTTCATCTTTGTGCCGATGTGGAACGAGTACGCCATTCCTAACCGTACCCTTGAAGCAGGTATGTATTCTTCGTCCGTCAGCATTGTCAAGGCAGCTGCTGAACTGAAACGCCTGGTACGTGGTGAAGGATACACTGATGAGTTCATTGACCAGAATGCTGAATTGTTCGGTGCTGCCCATCGCGCTATCTCGGTAACTGTCACTGGCGGTCCTTACAACCGTGACGGCATCGTCCAGTTCGGTCAGCGTTACGAAGACTACATCAACGTGGATTCCACGTCGGTGGACTTCGGACGCATGTCTCCGGAAACTCGTCGCTTCGTTCTGCGTCTGGCAGAGATGTTGGCAGTGGCGGAAGACATGACTCCAGATTCGGCAGTCCCTGTCGAGCTGACTCGTCTGGTCCGCGAGGGTGTATTGTACGTATCTTGCACACTGGATCGTTTCCAGTTGATCGTTGCGTCGAAGTTCTCGGCCAATGACGAGAGTCTTCTCGAAGGTACTGGTGAGCCAGAACTGGCCTGACAGCATAGAGAGGAGGCTAGGCCTCCTCTCTATGTCGTTATCGTGGACAGCCAAGCTTGTCCAGTTCTGCATCCTTGCTTTCTTTGAGGTAGATCCCTGGACAAGACTTCAGACAGTTAATGACTTCTTTCTCACCCAGGTGTTTGATCATCTCGTTGATACTCATGATAGCAGGTCCAACGCCGTCAACGTGACAGTAGACCATACCGAACTTCTTCCACGTCTCCAGATCCGGTTCGATGGAGCACTCCGAATGGAGCTGGAATTTACGACGATAGAGGTAAGGGAGATCTCGACCTGGGGCACACCACTTGTTTTCACCAGAACCGCGAGTAGCGGCCCCAATGAAGAACTCCAGACTGTTCTTGGGGATCAACATTGGGACTTCTCCTTAAATGATGCTGACGTGTGTGTTGTACTCTCGCTTCAGAGACACATGGGAGTCATCGATCACCGCAATCTGACTATTCGGGTAACTGTTCTGCCCCTCGAACGAGTGACTGATGAGATATACTTGGGAGTACATTTCATCATCGAACAATTCCTTCAGAGCCAGTGTCAGGTTGAGGCGATGGACTTCATCGAACGTACGACCGAGTTCATCCAAGTACAGAGGATATCCCTGCAAGTCGAGGAACTTGTACACCACCAGACGGAAAGCCTGATTCACGATGTCGAGTTGACTATCGGAACCGAACTCAATATCAGGGATAGTGTTTTCAGTCGAGTGAACGTACATCGGAAACTTGTAGTTCAGTTCACCATCTTCAATGTCACATTTGTCGAGAGCGAGGTTGTAACCCCAGACTTTCGCAATGACGTTGTTGATGGAGTCAATGAAGGTATTGATGAACACCATGATCTGTTCGGCGATAATACCGTCTCTTGGAGACAGTAACTTCTCCAGTTCGATAAGGGCGAGTTCTTCATTCTTTGCTTCTTGTAGCGATCGGTTCAGGTCATTGACAATACCGATTTGGATCTCGGCTTCAGCCAATGATTGCTCCAACAAACCCAACTGAGATTGGCAACGACGTACTTGAAGATCAATCTCCTCAACCACGGTGAATCGAACCATCTCGTCGAGTAATCCACTGACCCTGTCCTTGTACTCACGAGCTTTCTCAGAAAACTCACGAGCCGCAATCAGGTTCTGATGGAAGTTGAAGATATCGCTGAGTTGCCGCTTGGATTCCAGCAGGTGTTCCTTGAGATCCAGGACACGGGAACTTAAGGCATTCGCCACTGTTCTCAGTTGGTTCGAACCATCCAGTTGCCTTAGCTGGTCAAGCTTCTCAACGATGGGTGCCATTTCCTGGTCAACCACACGGATACGAGAACTGGTCAGAACATCCTGAATGAAGGAGTTGCACTGTTTAACGAGTACACGCCCCTTGGCGAAACCACCGGCATTGGCAATGGACGTCCACAGCTCTACCAGATCAGGATTGCGATCACGGATCGAATACAGCGCTGACATGACCTGTTCAGCTGCGCGAGCTGCCTGTATCCATTCAGTGACATCGAGGATCTTAGCATCCATACTCTGTTTGAACGCATACCCTTTATTCAGAAGTTGTCGGATAGACGCTTCTTCATCGCCGCTCACACCTTCTTTGAAGGTATGGTTACAGTTAGGGCAGTTGATCGCCTTGCAGTTCTGGATGTGGTTGAGACGATACTCCAATTCACTGATCCTAGCAGTACCGGCCATTAACTTATTCTGGAGTTCGGAGAGTTCGGATTGCTTCTGCGCCACGAGGGAACGATCGCTCAGACTTTCGTCCGATGCATTTACCTCATGGAGCAGTTGAACTACCTCACTTACGATTTCACCACAATAAGAATGAACTGGGAGTCGCTCTGGGTTGACTCCGGAAGAGAATGTCTTCTGGAGATCTTCCTTGCGTTGCTTCAGTTCCGCGAGTTGTTCGTGCAGTGCCTTAGGATCGACCCCTTCCAGTTCATTGATGTCGTAAAGCTGCTTATCGACTTCCTGATACTGAGCCTCAACTTCTTGCAAGGCGGCCTCCAGCATCTTGACACGAGACTTCATAGCCTCCATGGTCTCGACAACAACGTCCATGTCACTGGACGATAGGGAGGACGGCATAACACTTCGATGTTTCTCTGCAAAGACGATCATGTTATCAATCTCACTGACGTAAGAATGGTACATGTGTTCGTACTCAGCAAAGGAGTTCAACAGACCTTCACGGTTCGAGTGCTGGTGTAGCTTGATCAACTGTCGGTGAGTTTCTTCAGACTGCTTGCGCAGAGCCTGGAATGTCTCATCGTCGATCTTCTTCGCTGTCTCATTGACCAGACGCCCGGAGAGGTGCTTGATCACTGCTGCTGTGTCACGTGCAGCACGTTTGATCCGACCATGAAGCTTGATCACATAGTTGAAGTCAGCAGACGACAACAATGTGATCCAGTCACGACGTTCAATCGAATTCATCTCAGTGAACTTGACTTGACCTGTCAGGACATTATGGAGTTCCTGGGTCATTCCAAAGTGCTCACGGATCAGTTCTTTCTGAACTGCACCAGTATGACCGACGTTCAGTTCCTCATCATCGCAGATGAAGCTGTGCAGGGGGTTCTTACCGCTGAAATCCGTACGCAGTTCGTAGTGCTTTCCGTTATTGGACACATGCAGGAGTTTATATGCTCCCTGACCTTTCTCAAAGTCACGTGCCTCACCAGGCAATACTGTAAAACCGATCTTCAACAGACTCGACTTACCGGAGCCGTTGGTTCCCAGGATAATCTGGGTCTTTGCAGTGG
>Ga0209066_10001666_pt1 | contig 28871 bp, 19 predicted proteins | sample All_14_2_FD_187198 | JGI IMG/M metagenome (GOLD analysis project Ga0209066, IMG submission 187198) | Freshwater microbial communities in response to fracking from Pennsylvania, USA - Allegheny Zone_MetaG_DW_15 (SPAdes) (version 2) ...
GGCCATGGCTGCCGTGCGCGCTCACACAGTGTAGCGAATCCGCGCCGAAATAGTTACCCAGGAGTTCGTTCTCGGCGCAGCCGGGCGGCTGGCTAAACGGTTACGTCAGGCGGGAATGAGGCCGTTCGCCAGGGCGAGGGCGACGGCTTCCGAGCGCGACGAAGCGCCAATCCGGACGAAGGCCGCCTTGAGGTGTGCCTTCACGCAATCGGGTCCGATGCCGAGCACACAGGCGATTTCCTGGTTGGTGAGACCTTTCGCGACCAACGCGAGGATTTCGGCGTGACGAGGCGCGAGTGCCGGACGTTTCGGCGCCGACGCGAGTTGCCGTTCGATTTCGGGACTCACGATGCGTTTTCCGGCCGCAGTCTCACGGATGGCGCGGATGATTTCCGCGTGCGTGGAATCCTTGACGAGTGCGCCGCATGCTCCCGCATCCAACGCCCGTTTCACGTCTTCTGAACCGCCGAATGTGGTGAGAATCAGGATCGCGGCATCCGGATTTTCCGCCCGGATCGCCCGTGTCGCTTCCGCACCGTTCACACGGGGCATCATGAGGTCCATCACCACGACGTCCGGCCGCAGCATTTTCGCGAGACGAACGGCTTCTTCGCCGTTACCCGCTTCGCCTACGACCGTCAGATCGTCTTCCAACCCGATAATGGCCGCCAGCCCCATCCGCACTACCGCGTGGTCGTCGGCCAGCAACACGTTGATCTTGCGCTTCATTCGTCTGTCCCCTGTTTGAAGGAAACCGTTATTTTCGTTCCCGTGCCCGGGGCGCTTTCGACGGTCATTTTCCCGTCGAGTCCGTCCAGCCGCTCGCGGATACCTTGAAGTCCGAAATGTCCTTGCGCCGGACCGGGTGCGACGGCGGGATCGAACCCCTCACCGTTATCGCGGACGGAGAAACGGACGACGCCGTTACGGAATTCGCCCGTCACTTTCACATGCGACGCCTTGGCGTGTCGGACAGCGTTCGCGACGAGTTCGCGGATGGTTTTCAACAGGACGTGCGTGGTTGATTCTGACAGACTTTCGCGCGGGACGTTGAACCGGACGGCGACATTCGCCGTGTCGGCGTACAACGCGACCGCGCGCGACACGGCTTCCGTCATGTCTTTTTCCTCGAACGTGCGGCTGCGCAGATCCCACAGACAACAGCCCAGTTCCCGCCGGCACGCGTCGAGCAGGGCGCGTGCCGTTTCAAGGAAGCGGTTCTCCGTACCGGAAGTCCGTCCGTTCCGTTCCCCGGACCTGGTCGCCGCGTCGAGCTGCAGGGAAACGCCCGTGAGCGTCTGCGAGAGCGCGTCATGCAGTTCCACCGCGAGACGCGTCCGTTCTTCCACCTTGAGTTCGGCCCGCGCGCTCGTGATGCGTTCGTCGTAGAGTTCGCGTCCGCGCCGTTTGGAAAGAACGTTCAGCGCGCGGTTCCAGCAGAGTATGGCGGCGATGATGCCGAGGAGGACGCCGATGACCCATCCGAGCCGTCCGGGCGTCCACCACGGCGGACGCGCGACGATGCGGATGTCGGCAGATGAGCGGAGAATGATCGTAAAACCTTTGAAACGCGGGAAGACGATCGTGGTGGTGTCGCTCTCAAATTCGGCGAAACAGACGCCTGAAATTTCCAGCCCGTATCCCGTGCGGATTTCCGGTGGGAGAGCGCCCCGCAAACGCGAAACGTCCACGGCGACCATTTGTTTCCCGCAGGCGAGTTGTAGCTTCCCCGAAACGTCCACGTTCGCGGGCATGTTGGCGACAACGCCCCGCAGACGGATGATTTTTCCGTAATAGGACGGATTGGCCTGTTCGCGTCCCATGACGTCGGTAAAGAGCCGTTCCGGGTCGACGTCCGCCGCCGCGTCCGGTGGCACGAGCGGTCCGGGTTCGCACCGAAGGACGGCTTCGACGAACTGCGGGTTGTTCTGGTCGGGTTCCGCGAAACCCGCCACGGTGATCCGCTTGCCGACTTCGGGCGGCGGCGTGCCGGCGACGGGTTTGACCGGCAGGAACCCGCCATGTTCCGTGCGGATGAAAATTCGTTCCGCGCCGACGGCCAGAACCACGCCGGTTTCACGTTGCCGGTGGAGCGTGCGGATATCCGCAAAATCCGGTACGGCGAACGGATCCCGGGGCGGCGGTTTCACGATGCGCACGCCGTTCTCCGCGAGCATCAGGTCGAAACCGAGAAATCTCCGCCATGTGCCGAACACGGAAACTCTCCCATACAGGACAACTTCCGCGTCGCGGAGTTCCCCGATCCGTGCGAGCGGGTGACAGCTTTCATTTCCGGCGGCACAGATTTTTCCGGAGGGGGTGCGCAGGATGATCCAGTTCCATTGCGAGTCCACGTCGTCCCGGAACACGGACGAAACCACCCCGCTGACGCAGACATCTTTGTCGCGCAGGGTACCCCGGGCGATTTCCGCCGCGTCCACTTCGGCGAAATCCTCGGCACGCGTGACCGCCGCGCTCGCGAGAACGGACACGAAAAAAAACGCGACCGTGCGCTTTTTCATCATAGATCATATTATAGCATAATACCGTCTGCTGTTCCCACTACCCGAACGGGTAATGGACGAAACAAAACTGATCATGTTACATTATCATTATGGAACAAAAAAGACGGGAATTTCTGAAGGGAACCGCTTGGATGGCCGCGGCGGCGATGACCGGCGGCTGTGCGAGCGCGTTGAAGACAACTGCGGGCGGAACGATGGCGGGATACGTTGCGCCCAAACTCGGGAAGATCCGCGTGGGTGTGGTGGGGATCGGCGGACGCGGCAGTTACGCCGTGCACCGCCTCAGCACGATTCCGGGCATCGAGATCACGGCGCTCTGCGATTTCATCGAGGAGAAGGCGCTCAAGGATCAGAAGTGGTTGAAGGACAAGGGTTTCCCCGAACCGAAGGTGTTCACGGGTCCGGAAGGATACAAACGCCTCTGCGAGAGCGGTCTTTGCGACGTGGTCCACAACAACACGGACTGGTCCGGACATGTGCCGGTGAGCGCCTACGCGATGAAGTCGGGGCTCCATGCCTTCGTCGAGGTGCCGGGAGTCTGCACGGTGGACGAGGCGTGGGAACTCGTGGAGACGAGCGAGAAAACGCGCCGCCACTGCATGATGCTTGAGAACTGCTGCTACGGCGAGGACGAGATGCTGATGGTCAACCTCGCGCGCGCCGGCGCGCTCGGCACGATCGTCCACGGCGAGGGCGGGTATCTCCACGACGGGCGCTGGGTGTGTCCGCGCAGTCTCACCGAAAAACCGCAGTGGCGTTTCGACTCGATCTCGAAGATGGCCGGCAACTCCTATCCGACGCACGGGTTCGGCCCGGTGGCGATCGCGATGAACGTGAACCGCGGCGACCGCCTTGACTACCTCGTCTCGATGGGGTCCGTGGCCGCGGGATTTCCGGACCTCATGAAGAAACGCTTCGGGGACGACTCGAAATACGCGAAGATGCGCTACGACATGGAGGACATCAACACCTCGATGGTCAGGACCGTCAACGGCCGCACCATCATGGTGCAGTGCGACATGGCGAATCCGCGTCCGTATTCGCGCATGAATCTCCTCCAGGGATCGAGCGGCATCATCCGCACCTATCCGCTCCGCATCGGCATCGAGAAGAGTCCCGGCGCCGAGGTGAAGAAGTGGTCCGATGAGAAGGAGACGGGCGAGATCCGCGAGAAGTACCGTCACCCGCTCTGGAAGCAGGCGGGCGAGATCGCGAAGAAGGTCGGCGGACACGGCGGCATGGACTACCTGATGGACCTCCGGTGGGCGTACTGCCTCCAGAACGGGCTGCCGCTCGACATGGACGTCTACGATCTCGCCGCGTGGAGCTGCATCGTGGAACTCACCGAGAAGAGCTCGCGCAACCGTTCCGCGCGCATGGACATCCCCGACTTCACGCGCGGCGGCTGGAAGACCGTCGCCCCGTTCGGCGACTGGATGATCGATCTGAAGAAGATGGACCTCCGTTCCGTTTCGGCGGACATCGGCAAACAGCAGACGGTGTAAGAGGTTCGGCACTTTCGAAGGGTTTGAGAGATTCAAGGAGTACGATTGAAAGGAAAAGCCCATGAAGACCATGCATAACGTGTTCTGCGCCGTCGTCGCGCTGGCGGGTGCGGTGTCGTTCGCCGAAGTGCCGATGCAGGGCGGCAAGATCGTCATCGACACGTCGGGGACGTATACGCTCGATGCGGCGACGAATGCGGCGGGCGTGTACTTCAACGCGACGGCGACTGTGAACGGAAACGCGACGCTCACGCTCGCCGCGCCCGCCGTGGTGACGGGCGAAGGCAGGCTGCTGACGCCGCTCGCCGGTTCGAACGGGTTATACGTCTCCAACCGCTGGGACTCCACCGCCTCGGTGTTTCCGCAGAAGGGTTCGACGACGCTGCTGTTGACAGACGCATCCGTCGCTAAGATGACGAACATCTGCGCTTTCATCGGTGGCATCTGGGCCGGCTGCTTTCCCCCTAAGCTCCTTGCGACGAAGACGGTCGCGTTTACGAAAAACGAAGCGGGTACCGAGGCGACGGCCCAGTTTCACACATGCAGCACCAGCTATGCCGTGGCATTCAAAGTGAAATTCACCCAGTCCGGAAGCGACATCTACGGCGAAATCGTCTGGGCCAAGTATTGCGCGGACAAGACCACGTCCGGGCAGGATTGGGACAGTATTTCCATCAGCACCGGCGACTACAACAACCCGTTCAATACCGATAGGATCTGCGTAACCCAGTTCTATTTTGCGTACGATCTTGATTTGCAGGGCGCTCTCCCGAGCGGTACGGTCAGGCTCGACGCGGGAACGCTGACGGTACGCCCCGACGTCGACGTCACGATCACGGCGTGTGCGACGGGCAGGATGGACAAGCTGGCGTTCGTCGGCTCGAAGACGTCGCTCTCTGACACAACCTCGCCGAAGATCACCTTCAGCGGTGCCGCACGCAACACGTTTTCCGCCGACGAGTTCGTGATGGACGGCATCACCGTCAACGCGACCAGTCCGTTCCTGTTGCCGGCAGGAGCCAACCTTGTGCTCACCAACTACGCGAGCTACACGGCGACGTACGCATACACGGACCAGAAGGCGTTTCCGAACAACTGCTCTGTCACCGTCAACGAGGGCTGCCGGGTGAGCATCCAATCCGACTGGAATGTCCACGACTCGGCCAAGATCGTCGTCAACGGTGGCGAGTTCAACGCCAACGCGAGCACGTACATCCAGTATCTCACGCTCGGGAACGGCGGCAAGCTCACCGGTCTCAGATACGTCGTCGGCTACAATACCACCGACAGCTACACGCACACCTACGGGACCGAGACGTGCGTCATCGAGTGCGCCATCCGCGGCGCGAAGAACGCCGCTCTCCCCTCTCTGAGCCATGTGTTCAAGACGGAGGCGGATCTGCGGCTCACGGCCGGTCTTGGCGACTACGGAGCCAATTCCGGCAACACCTGGGTCAAGCGAGGCGACGCGACGCTCACGATCGAAGGGAACGGCAACGCCTCCTCGGGCGGCAGCGCATGCGGACCTTTCACGGTGGAGGCAGGAAAAATCTTCCTCGGCGCGAACGGTGTGATCGTCCGAACGAACGCGTTCACGCTCGCGGGCGGCTCACTGGACGGCGGAGCGTTCACGAACCGGCTCGGCACGCTTGCGGTGACGACGAACTCCACCCTCGTCGCTGGAACGGGTGCGCTCACGTTCAGCGATTCGTCTGCCGCGGCTTGGACTGCCGGTGCGCGGTTATCGATCACCGGCGTGACGGAAACGCTGACAGCGGGGCACATCCGGTTCCTCGGAACGGGCCTCACGCAGTCTCAGATCGACGCGATGCGCTACAACGACGGGTCGCGTCTCATGCTTGATGACAACGGGTGGCTCCGTTCCTACCGGCCGGGGCTGACGCTGCTTTTTCTGTGAAACACAAAACCCAAAGAAAGAAGACAATGGTGCAGAACAGACGTGAATTTCTCATAAACGCGGGGCTTGTGGCGGCAGCGGCGATGACCGGCGGCTGCGTGAGCGCGTTGAAGACAACGGCGGGCGGGGCCATGACGGGCTACGCGGCTCCGGCGATCAAAAAAATCCGCGTGGGCGTGGTCGGCATCGGCGGGCGCGGAAGCTACGCCGTGCACCGGCTCAGCACGATTCCGGGCATCGAGATCACGGCGCTCTGCGATTTCGTCGAGGAGAAGGCGCTCAAGGATCAGAAGTGGTTGAAGGACAAGGGCTTCCCCGAACCGAAGGTGTTCACGGGTCCGGAAGGATACAAACGCCTCTGCGAGTCGGGGCTCTGCGACGTAATCCACAACAACACGGACTGGTCCGGCCATGTGCCGGTGAGCGTCTACGCGATGAGGTCGGGCCTGCACACCTGCGTGGAAGTGCCCGGTTGCCGCACGGTGGACGAATGCTGGGAACTGGTGGAGACGAGCGAAGCGACGCGCCGCCACTGCATCCAGCTGGAAAATTGCTGCTACGGCGAGGACGAGATGCTGATCCTCAATCTTGCCAAGAAGGGCATTTTGGGCAAGATCATTCACGGTGAAGGCGGTTACATCCACGACGGACGCTGGATCGTGTACGGCAACAATCCGAACGAGATCCCCTGGCGTCTCAAGACGAAGGAACACCACACAGGAATGAGCTACCCCACGCACGGCCTCGGGCCGGTCGCGCTCGCGATGGACATCAACCGCGGCGACCGCTTCGACTATCTCGTGTCCGTCGGTTCCAAAAGCATGGGGTACCAGGACTTCGCGCAGCGCAAGTACGGCAAGGACTCCTTCGTGGGGAAGACCGCGCTCGAATACAACGACATGAACACCACGACGATCCGCACGGTGAACGGCAGGACGATCATGCTGCAGCAGTATGGGGCGGGCCCGCATCCGTACAGCCGCATGAACAAGCTCGTGTGCACGGACGGCGTGATCGGCACATATCCGCTGCGCGTGGGCATCGAGAAATCCCTCGGCGCGGAGGCGAAGGACTGGCTGCCTAAGAATGAGTTGGAGAATTTCAGGACGGAGCACCGCCATCCGCTCTGGAAGCAGGCGGGCGACATCGCGCGCGCCTCGGGTGGCCATGGCGGCATGGACTTCCTGATGGACCTCCGCTGGGCGTACTGCCTGCAGAACGGTCTTCCGGTGGACATGGGCGTCTACGACCTCACGAGCTGGAGCTGCATCGTGCAGCTTTCGGAAGAGTCCGTGCGGAACCGGTCGAAGGCGATGGACATCCCGGACTTTACGCGCGGCGCGTGGAAGACGAGCAGACCCGTCGATGACATGGTGATGGACGTGGACAAGATCAAGCTTAACCTCGATACGGTGCGGAAAGCCGGGGCGCAGCAGAAGATTTGAGCGAAAAATATAACAACATGAAGAAGACAGCCGGACGATCGGTCGCCTTCCTGCTGATCATGGCGGGTGGCGGCGGCATGCTTTTCGACTTCGGCGGAACGATCATCAATCCCGCCCTGCCATATTTGGTGAGCCTGAAGACCTATACGACGGCCGAGCTTTCGCACCTGACGAGCGCGGTCGTGATGATTGCGGCGTTCGCGGGTCTAGCCGCTGGCTGGCTGGCCGAGAAGCTCGGGCGCAAAAAAGTGATGCTTCTCGCGGCGGCGATTGCGGCGCTCGCGTGTCTACCGATCTGTCTCGTGGATGGCTACCGGTGGTTCTATCTCGGGCGCGTGCTTCAGGGAATCGCCGCCGGACTGATCGGTGTCGTCGTTCCGATGTATCTGGCCGAGTCGCTGGATGCCGCGAACCGCGGCAAGGGTGCGGGCGTCTTCCAGTTCATGGACGTGATCGGCATTCTCTTCTGTTCGCTGGTCGGAGTCGGTGTCGTGAGCGTGATGGGCGGTCCGAACGATCCGGCCGTCTCCGTTGCTGCGAAAAGCGCCGCGTGGAAGGCCGTCTTCTTGTCGAGCGCCGTGCCAGCCGTGGTCTTCTTCCTCGGGGCGCTCGGCCTCCGCGAGTCTCCGGTGTGGCTCGCAAAGAAAGGAATAGGGGGCAAGTCGGAAGGAGAAAGGGTTGAAGTCTCAACTTCTCAAACCTCGCAGACTTCGGAAAGCGTCTTTCAGCGGAAGTACATCCTGCCCTTCGTCATCTCGGTCGCGATTCTCGTGTGCAACCAGGCGACGGGCTGCAACGCGATCCAATACTTCGCGCTCAAGATGTTCATGGACGCGGGACTTTCGGATACGGTGGCGAATTACGCGAACGTGTCGCTCTGGGTCGTGATGCTTTCGATGACGGCGATCGCCGTGACGCTCGTCGACAAGAAGGGGCGCAAGTTCCTCCTCAACATCGGAACGCTCGGGATGCTGGCTGGCGACGTGCTCGCGGGGTGCGTGTTTCTGGCGGTCAAGTTGGGCTGGATGGACTACTCGGCGATCGCCGGATGGCTCGTCTTCGCCGGCGTCGCGACGTTCATCGGTGCGTTCTCGATCGGTCCGGGCGTCGTCGTGTGGCTGGCGCTGTCGGAGTTGATGCCGAATCGCATCCGCGCCAACGGCATGGCCATCGGCCTTTTCATCAACATGATGGTCGCCTATATTGTCTCGGACGTGTTCCTGCTGCTCGTCGAGAAGTGGGGCTATGCTCCGGTTCTCTTCATGCTCGCGGGCTTCGCCTTCGTCTACTTCCTCATCGCGGCGCTTTTCTTGCCCGAGACGAAGGGTAAGACGCTGGAAGAGATCGAAGCGCATTTCGCTGGCAAGTCACCGACGAAGGGGCCTACCCGCGTCGTGTGATGTACAAGTCGCCAAAGACAAAGGACGGATCCGCAGTGCAGCGGCAACCGAAGGGTTTGTAGCGCCGATGTAGACGCTTCGTTGCATCTTCCGGTTCTGAAACCAGACGTCGCTTTCCCGGTGGTGGAAATATACCTCAAACAAGAAAGAAAGAGAGAAACGAAAATGAACAGACGTGATTTCCTCCGATACGGAACCGGTACGCTTGCGCTCGCGGTGGCGACGCAAGCGGAGGCGGCCGCGAAAAACATCCGCGCCGAATCCGACGAGATCCAGCGCGCGAAAATGGCGGCGCTGGATAAGCTACAGGAGATCGGGCCGATGATAACCGACTTCGCGATCATGCGAAAGAAGGCGATTCCCGGAAAGCGCGCGGCGTTCTACATCGACGACGTCATCTGGATCTTCCGCGACCTCGCGGCGATGAAGCCGAAGTCGTGCTGGGACCACCGCTTCCTCGGGCATCTCAAGGAATGCCACGAAAAGTACGGACTCAAGCTCCAACTCAACATCTTCTACCGTGACGACTTCTACTACAGCGTGAAGGCCGCGCATTTCACACTGAAGGACATGCCCGACACCTGGAAGAACGAGTTTCAGGCGGCGAAGAGCTGGCTCAAGTTCGGTTTCCACTCGCTTCAGGAGTTCCCCGACTATCCGTGGATCAACGCGAGCTATGACGATGTCGCCACGACGTGGAAGCTTCTTGCCGGCGAAGTCGAGCGTTTCGCCGGAACCGGAATGTTCGCGCTCGCCGTTACCCCGCATTGGGGGCCCATGAGCAAAGAAGGGTGCGTCGCGCTCAAGGACTGCGGAGCGAAGGTCGTGTGGGTCTCGCGCGGACGCCGCTGGGCCTACGACGGCAACCGTTCAATCCTCCCCTACGGTCACGCCATGCGCATCGAGAACCAACGCAAACCCGAGACTGCGGTGTACTGGCGCGACGGCGGCGGAGATGATATCAGCGTATCGGCTTGCGGCTATAACCACCTCGACGCCGCTCAGGTGGAGAAGACCAAAGGCACCTACAACTGGATCCATGACAATGTTACCGGGATAAACTTCAAGGCGCTCTCGTCAGGCGGCCCCTGCCTCAACCTCTGGAAGCTCGAAGACATCCCTGCGGCTTTCGAGCGGACAGCTGGCCAGGAGTTCAATATTTTCGCGACGCACGAGGAGTATTTCTTCAAAGACTACTTAGCCTATCAGCCGGACTACTGTGAGAAGACCTTTGCCGCGGCGAAGTGGATCCATGAACAAGGTTATGAGTACGCCTTTATCGAAGAGTCGGTCGATTGACCATTTAAATGAAACAGAAAGGAAACGTAAAATGAGCAAGGAAGCGAGTGATTTCAGGTACAATACCGGTGACACAAAGGTGCCGTGGGCAGCGGTCGGCGAGAACTATAACGCCGAGGACACGTACGAGTTCGTCAGGTTTTTGATGGGGGGCAAGGGCAAGGCGTATCATGCTGCGCTCAAAGACGTGAAGGAGGCGATCGCGAAGCTCGCGAAAGTGTCGGCCGCTCCGGGTAAACTTTCGATGGGCGATAAGGTGAATGAAGTGGAGCGCATGATCGACAAGTACCTCGGCGTCGAGGAGGGGAGTTCGCTCTTCGTCTCAAACTGCACCGCCGCGCTGGAGATGGGCTACCGTTACGCGGGGATCGGCCCGGGGGATGAGGTGATCGTTCCGGCGAACACCTTCATCGCAACGGTCGCTTATCCGCTTTCGGTCGGGGCTAAGCTGGTCTTCGCGGACGTGGAACGAAAGACCGTCAACTTGGACCCCAAGGACGTCGCGCGCAAGATCACGAAGAAAACCAAGATTATCGTTCCGGTTCACATCGGCGGCTACCCTTGCAACATGGACGCGCTCATGAAGCTTGCGAAGAAGCACGACATCGTTGTTATGGAGGACGCGGCGCATGCCTTCGGCGGCGAATATAAGGGACGCAAGCTCGGCACGATAGGCCACTTCGGCTGCTTCAGCTTCCATGAGGTGAAGAACTGCACGTCGTTCGGTGAAGGAGGCATCTTCCTCTCAAACGTTAAGGAATACCGCGGCGAAGCCCGCCGTGCGCGCTTCCTCGGTGTCGATTTCACATCGAAGATCCACAACTGGCTTTACAACATCTCGCTCATCAAAGGCAAGGGCAGGGTCACGTACCAGGCGTCGAACAATGCGTCCGTCACCGAGATCCAGGCGATCGGACTCATGCGGCAGATCAAGCGTTACCCAAAGATCCTCGCGGAACGCAAGCGCGAGGCGACATACATGACGAAGCGCCTTTCCGGCATCCCCGGCATCATCCCGCAGGATCTCGGCAACGCGAATATGAAACTGACCTTCCACCTCTACCAGCTCCAGATCGATCCGAAGATCGTGAAGGGCGATGTGCAGCTTCTCAAGAAGAAGCTCGATGAGAAGGGCGTCACCAACATCCCGCATTTCGGCCCGATCTACCGTTTTTCCGCCGCGGTCAACAAGGGCTACAACGAGAAGAAGATCGCCGCGACGTGTCCGGTGACCGAATACGTCTTCGACAAGTGTTACACGCATCTTCCGATCTACGGCCTCACTCAAGCCCAACTCACATACATGGCCGATGCGATCATCGCTTCCGTCGCGGAGATGAAGGCAGGCACGTGATGAATGTTTCCAGAGCGTCCGACGCCCCCTCCCGGAGCGGCGGAGGAAGCTCACTGCCATCCTATAATCGGCAGTTGAACGAGCATATGTCGTTGAAAGCCCCGTAACCATTGGCTCTTGTTGAAACGTGCGCTGTACCTGTTTGGTGTAAGACGCAACGGTGTGTCCAATACTTCCGATTTCGCCTAAGAAATGAGTACAGGATGAACGACACCGTTGCGTGTGTACAGGATGGCACAGAGGCTTTCGAATCAAGCGGAGATTGGTAGGCTGCGGTGCGCGGCGGCGGGGAGTGCTTCGAGGTGGCGCTTGCCGGCGCCGGCCTTCAGCATCTAAAAAGAGGCCCCTCTACGGAGCCCCTTCCATCCGGCGCACGAGGTCATGCGCCTTCAGGCCGTAGGCTCGGCAGAGATTAACAAACTGCAGAACGTCAAGCCGCAGCTCGTACGTTTCTACTTTGTGAATCCAGTTTCGATGGTGCCCCATCCGCCGTCCTGCGGCGGCCTTCATCAGTTCGGGGACGTTCTGGGGCTCGTCCGGTTTTTTGAAATCGGCGAAGCCGACATGTGCGGCCGCGATAACGGCAGCGGCGAGGAGTATTTTGTTATTCATGGCTTTTCGGGGTGTGCGCGTCAAGGCTGTTATGGGGTCGACATGAGACATCTGATCGATGTTGTGCCAACTCCAGGTCTCGCTTAACCGATGTTTGTCAAATGGTGCTTTCATCAAAGCGCCTCAGCGTAGGCAGAATATATACGTTCTGCAATTATGCAGTCAGACGTACCGCCGCTCGACGCGGTTGCCGAAGGAGCAGATGATCTCGTAGGGGTGGGTGTTCTTGAGCGCGGCCCAGTCCTCGACCGTGAGAGCGTGGATGCCTTCGCCGCCGAGGCAGACCACCTCGTCGCCGACGCGGGCCTCGGGGACGCTGTCGAGCGAGACGGTGGTGTAGTCCATAGAGAGGCGGCCGAGCACGGGGCAGGGGACGCCGCCGAGCAAGACGTAGCCGCGGTTGGAGAGCGCGAGCGGCAGTCCGTCCGCGTAGCCTGCGGAGACGGTGCCGACGCGGGTCGGGCGGTGGAGCCGGTAGGTGTGGCCGTACCCGATGCCGGTGCCCGCGGGGAGTTCACGGATGGCCGTGAGGCGCGTTTTGAGCGTGAGCACGGGCTTGACGCGCAGGGTACGCTTGCCGGCGGAGTCGAAGGAGCCGTGCAGGTTGATGCCGGTGCGGACCACATTGAAGGGCTCGCGGCAGGCGCGCGGGAAATTGTTGATCGCGTCGCTGTTGGCGATGTGGCGCTTGGCGAAGGTGATGCCGTCCCGTGCGGCTTCGTCGAGGATGCCGCAGAAGAGATCCATCTGGCGGTTGGTCAGCTCCGAGCCGGTCTCGTAGGCGTAGGGGAAGTGCGAGAAGAGGCCCTCGAGGACGAGGCCCGGTAAAGCCCGGACCTGGCGGATGACGGAAGGGGCGTCTTTCGCGAGGATGCCGAGCCGTCCCATGCCGGTGTCGATCTTGAAGTGGACGGTGGCCGTCTTGCCCAAGCGCCCGGCGGCCTCGCTGATGGCGCGGGCCGTATCGAAATCGGTCACCGGCAGCGTGATGCCCGCGGCGACCATCGGCTCGATTTCGTCGGGCAGGATACTGCTGAGGATCTGCACCGGCCGGCCGAGGGGCAGGAGCTGGAGCGCCTCGTGCGGCTCGGCCACGCCGAAGCCCGACGCGCCGGCTTTGGCGAGCGCCTGGGCGATCGGCAGAACGCCGAGCCCATAGGCGTTGGCCTTGAGCACGGTGAGAACCTCCGCGGGCGCGACGGACGCGGCGATCTTGCGGTAATTCTGGGTCAGCGTGTCGAGGCTGATCTCCAGCCAGACTCTGCGGGGGATCATAGGCATCTTCATTTCGTGCCGCCTTCATGGCGGACACCCTAAAACAGTCACACGAAAGTTAAAAATAGCAAAGCGGGACGGACGCTTCAAGGTGGAACGCGGCACATCAATGAGGAGGGCGGTTTTTTCCGTTTTTGGGATTGACATGATCCGCGTCCCGCTAATATTCTTAAAGCAATTAAGAGATCAAGTGTTTTGTCTGGATTGTGTGGAAAAATGTTGAGGGTGTGTTCTCGTGGTGTGGTGCCCGTTTGAACGCGTCCAGCCTTTTTGCACCGTCTGGGCAGGGTGTGAAAGGATGTGGCAATGAATAAATGTGTCGTATGGGCGTGTGTTTCTTTCCTCTTCGCGTCGGCCCTTTGCGCGACTGAGAGGACGTGGACCGGGAGTGCCGGGAATTTTCTGTTTTCCGCTGATGCCAACTGGACTCCAGCCGGTGCTCCAGAGGACGGCGACACGCTTATTTTCGACAACAGCTCCGATCTCAGCGTGGTCAACGACATTGAGAACCGTACCTACGCCGGTATTACCGCTGCGGGCAGCGGACTGGTCACCCTGCAAGCCTTGGGCAACGGCTTTACGCTGTCCGGGAATGTCGTCGTTTCCGGCGCGAAGGACCTGAACATCTACGTTCCGGTCACCCTCGACACGGCCGTCACCTTCAACCTCTCCAATGCCAACTGCAACGCTTACGGCGCACTATCCGGAACCGGCAGCATCACGGTCGAGGGCGGCAAGAACTTTTATGCGAAGGATGCGGTCACCGTCAGCGGGGGCGTCATCGTCAACCGCGGGAGGCTCCGTGTCGAAAAAAGCTCGTTTACCGCGCCGGTCACCCTCAACCAGCTCAGCATCGGCGGCGTACGTTACGTGGCGCTCGTCTTTCAGAACTCCGGCACCTACAACTTCCCCATCACCATCAACAACACGGACGGGAATGACTTTTCCATCACCGCCCCTGCCGGGGCGGGCGTGCATGTGACCAACACGGCCCCGGTCACGCTTTCGCCCAACGCCTATACCCGCTGGGGCCTCGACGGCAGCATCACCTTTGCGGGCGGCATCCTCGTCCAGACCCCCGCCCGCAGCGACATGGCGATCGTCTTCAACGGGAACAACATCATCCGCGGGGTGCCCCTCGCCTTCACCAACAATCTCTATGTGGACGGCGGCAATCTGCGTCTGGCCGTGCCGGGCAACACCTACGCCAGTCTGAGATGTTACACCAAGACCGTGTTCACTGACGTTCCCTTTGCCTTGGATCCGGACAGGGACGTTGTTTTCGGCGTCAGTTACACAAAAAGCGGCGGCCTCGACATCAACGGCAACGACCAGATCATCAACCGTCCGGTTCTCGGCACATTCGGCGGCCTCGACATCTCCAGCTACATCCTAACCTCTTCCTCCGGGCCGGCCACCCTCACCTGCCGGGGCACAGGCAGCACGACGTTCTTCGGCAGTCTGGACGGAGCGATCTCCCTCTCGTGGGAACCGCTCTCGAGCGCTCACGCCTTCACGCTCACCGGGCGCGTTTCTCAGACTACGGGTATCCTTCAGGTCAAGGCCGGCACGCTCTGCCTCGCCGCCGGGACCGCTTTCCCGAACCTCTCGGGACTGGTGGCCTCTAACACCGGTGTTCTCCGCGTGGAGGCCGCGAACCTGCGTCCGGCGCCCCTGACCGTTGCGGATACCGCCCAGCTCGCGCTGCCCGACGGCGTGGCGCTCACCTGCCTCACGGCCCAAATTGACGGGACAACCCTCGCCCCGGGCCTCTACACGGCGGCCTCCAACGTCAACGGGCGCGCCTTCATCACCGGCAGCGGCACGCTCGCCGTTCTCTCGGTGCCCCTCTCCGGCACGGTCCGCACATGGACGGGCGCCGGTGCCGACACCCTTTTCTCGACCGCCGGCAACTGGGACGCCGCTCCATCCTTTGACGGCAGCGAGACCTTCCTCTTTGCGGAGGCCGGCTCGACGGCAACCGTGGACAGCGTCTACGGCATGGGCGCGATCCGCTTCAACCGCAGCTCGCCCTTTACCCTTGTTCCGGCGGACGAGACCGCTAATATCTGGCTGGGGCTGGGCGGAGTCTCCGTCCTCGCGCCCGTCGCCGGAACCCCGGTCGCCCACACCAACGCGGTGCCGCTCACGCTGTCTCACGCCAGCGCATGGCAGATCGGCAGCAACCTGAACCTGGTCGCCTCCGGCAGCATTTCCGGCGGCACCCCGACCGCCCCCTTCACGAAAACCGGTGACGGCACCCTCCGTCTGACCGGCACCAACACCTTCGAGTCTCCCTTCGTTCTCTCCAACGGCTTCGTCACGGTCAACAACGGCAAGGCCTTCGGCAACCCCACCAACACCATCACGATCCTCTGCACGACCGTCGCTGGCAGTGACAACTGGACCCGGCGCGGGCCGCTCTATTTCACCGACACCGTGGCCACCAACGACCGGCCCCTGATCTACGGTCCCGCAGTCTACTACATCGGCCAAACCTATCCGAAGAACGGAACGCTCGTGCTCAACGGCAAGTTCACCTTCCTCGGCGCCGGGCGCATCGACAACCAGGGCACGCTGCTCTTCCGCGGCGGGTTCTGGAGCCGCAACGGCGACCCGTGGATGCAGACCTTGGGCGGTTACGTCATGCGCTTTGAGGGACAGCCGTTGGAGGCGGATTCAAAAACGATCGGGGTCGACAACGGCGGCTCCTTCCACGTCAGCGCCGTCAGCAACGCATGGGGGTACGTCTCCCTCTCTTCGGGTACGTTCCTCTGCGGCGCGGCGGGCGTCATGCCGACCAACTCCTACGTCTCGTTCGGGAGAAGCTGGACCCAGTCCGGCTTTCTGGACCTGAACGGATTTGACCAGCAGGTGAAATACCTGGCCTACTCCGCCGGCACGACGGCCACGACCAACATGGCCGTGAAGAGCGCGGTGCCTGCCACGCTCACCTTGCAGCACGACACTTCGACCACCCGAACTTTCGTCGGGTACTTCTCGGGCAAGGCCTCGCTGCGCCACCGCAACAGCGGCACGCTGGCCTTCACGGCCCCCTCCTCCGCCTCCACCACGACGGGCGACCTCCTGATCGAGGCCGGCACCGTGGCCTTCCGCAACGGCGCCAAGTGGACCGGTTCGACCAATATCACCGTCACCGCCGGAACGCTCTCGGTCGAAGGCGGCACCGGCGCCACGTTCGGGGGCAACAGTGCCGCGCTCAACATCACGCGCCTGCACCTGACCTCCGCCTCCACCGTCAATCTCTCCTCTGGCGTGACCGACTACGTCCGCGCCGCCACCTTGGACGGCGAGCACCTCCCGATCGGCAGCTATGGCTCTTTAAGTTCCAACGCGCAGTACAAGAGCCCGCGCTTTACGGGCGACGGCATTCTTTATGTCTTGCGTTCGGAGGCACTCGGCACCCTGTTCTACCTGCGTTAGCGCGGTTTCGCTTAACGTGTAGCCGTTTCTGGTAGGGACGCCTCCCCGAGGCGTCCGCCCTTCGGCTTGCTCAGGGTAGACGGACGGTTCGGGGAACCGTCCCTACCTGAGATCACCCAACGGTTATACGTTACTTGTTCCGCTCTTGAGCAAGAGACGGCCGACAAGCGCTGCCTCTTCACTCGACTTTGCATGAGGCGGGCGTCTTTATTTCATCTTCCGTCCGGACAGTCGGAAGTGTATCTTAACAGTATTCCATGAGTCCGCTCTTACACAGGTCCGCTCTTCTGGACGCCCTGATCACCGCCGCGCTGCTGGCGGTCGCGCCGGGGTGCTGCTATCACGCGGCGAAGCCTCTGCCGGCGGGGCTCTCGTACCGCAGCGAGCTTCTGCCCGCCACGGACGTGCGCTTCCTGTGCGACCAGACGGGGCTCGATGCGGCGGGCGTGCGTCAATGCGACCAGCAGATCTTCGACGAGGTCTTCGCGATGATCGCCCGGGCCGAGCGGCTGGCGGTGGTCGATCTGTTTCTCTTCAACGCGTTCTTGGGCGCGGGCCCCGCGCCGCACCGGCGCTTGTGCGAGGAGCTGACCGCGGCCCTGGTCGCCCGCAAGCGCGCGGTGCCCGCCCTGCGCGCGGTGCTGATCACGGATCCGGTGAACACGGTCTACGGTGGCATGGAGGCGCCTCACCTGAAACGCCTGCAAGAGGCCGGGGTCGAGGTGGTCGTCACCCGCCTGGACCGCCTGCGCGACAGCAACACGGCGTGGTCGGGCGTGTGGCGGCTGCTCTTCAGGCCGTGGGGCAACAGCAGCGGCGGCGGCTGGCTGGCAAGCCCGTTCGGCGAGGGCGAGGTGACGGTGCGCAGTTGGCTGGCGCTGCTGAACTTCAAGGCCAACCACCGCAAGGTGGTGGTCGCCGACGCGGGCGGCGAGCTGGCCGCCCTGGTCACATCGGCCAACCCGCACGACGGCAGCAGCGCCCACTCGAACGTCGGCGTGGTCTTCAGCGGCCCGGCCGCGCGGGCGGTGCTGGAGACGGAGCAGGCGGTCCTCAACTTCAGCGGCGGACAGGCGCTGCCGACGAACGCCGTGCCGTGCGTCTCGACGCAGGCGCAGCCGACCGCGTCGGCCGTGCGGGTGCAGGTCGTGAGCGAGGAGAAGATCGCGGACATGGCCGAAGCGTTGATCGACGCGGCCGGGGCGGGCGACGCCTTGGATCTCGTGATGTTCTATCTCGCGGACCGCCCGATCATCCGCGCGCTGAAGTCGGCGGCGCGCCGCGGCGTGACGATGCGCGTGGTGCTCGACCCCAACAAAGACGCCTTCGGACGGGAGAAGAACGGCATGCCGAACCGGCAGGTGGCGCGCGAGCTGGTCGCGGCGGGCGTTCCCGTGCGCTGGGCGGTGACGCGCGGCGAGCAGATGCACGCCAAGATGCTGCTGGCCAAGCGGGCGGACGGCTCGGCCGACCTGCTGCTCGGCTCGGCCAACTTCACGCGCCGCAACGTGCGCGACTACAATCTGGAAACGGATGTGCGGGTCTCCGGGCGCCTCGGCGCGCCGGCGCTTTCCGACGCGGCCGCTTTCGCGGACCGGCTGTGGACGAATGCCGGCGGACGCGTCTTCACGGCCGGCTACGAGGCGTTCCGGGACGATTCGCGCTGGCGCGTGCTCCTCTACCGCATGCAGGAGGCCACCGGCCTGTGCACATGGTGAGCCGGAAACGTTGCGCGGCAAAAACCGGTTTGATAGAGTGACCGCACAATCAAATCGGCGACAGAAGGGACAGGGACGCAGCTTTGGCACAGGAGCAACAGACACCGGCTTTTCCCCGCATCGTGGTCGGGCTTTCCGGGGGCATCGATTCCGCCGTCACCGCGCTGCTGCTCAAGGAGCAGGGATATGAGGTGATTGGCGTGACCTTGCGCCTGCGGGTGTGCGGCGACAAAGACGGGCAGCAGAAATCCTGCTGCGGCCCGGATGCGGCCGATATGGCCGGTTCTGTGGCCGCGCAGCTCGGCATCCGGCATTACGTGGTCGACTGCCGCGAGCCGTTCGAGCGCTCGGTGTTGCGTCCCTGCTGGCAAGCCTTCGAAAACGGGGCGACGCCCAACCCCTGCGTGTGGTGCAACGCCCGGGTGCGCTTCGACGAGCTGCTGAGCGTGGGCCGCAGGATCGGCGCCGGGCAGGTCGCGACCGGCCATTACGCGCGGCTTCAGGCCGATGCGCTAAACCGCCCCCTGCTGATGCGCGGGGTGGACCCGAACAAGGATCAGACCTATTTCCTGCACGCGATCGCGCCGGAGACGCTCCGCCGCGTGTGCTTTCCGCTGGGCGGCCTGCTCAAACCCGACGTGCGCGCGCTCGCGCAGGCCAACGGCCTCGTGAACGCCAAGCGCGGGGAGAGCCAGGACGTTTGCTTTGCCGGGCCGGAGGGGCACTTCGCCGAATATCTGAGGCGGCAGTTTCAGGGGCGCGCCACGCCCGGCGTTTTCGCCGACGAGTCCGGGCGCGTCTTGGGGCACCATTCGGGCATCCATCAGTTCACCGTTGGCCAGCGCCGCGGCTTGGGCTTTGCGGTGGGCGAGCGCATGAAGGTCGTCGCGGTCGATCCGGTCACCGGCACCATCACCGTCAGCGGCCGGCCCGAAGCGGCGTGCACGACGGCGTGCCGGGCCGAGGAGGTGTGCTGGCAACGCGAGCCGCTCAAGCCGGGCGACCGCGCCTTGGCGCAGGTGCGCTACCGGCAGAAGGCGGTGGGGGCCACGGTCGAAGAGGCCGGGGAGGGTGCGCTGCGCGTTGTTTTCGATGAGCCGGTCTTCGGGGTCACGCCCGGCCAGTCGCTGGTGCTGTACGACGGAGACCTCGTGCTGGGTGGCGGGCGCATCGTCCGCAGTCGAGAGGAGCGCCTGTGAGCCGCTATGCGAAACAGATCGGCGTGAGGGGGTTCGGCGAGGAAACCCAGCGGCGCCTTTCTTCCGCGACCATCGCGATTGTGGGGTGCGGCGCGCTCGGCACGTGGCAGGCCGAGGTGTTGACGCGCATGGGGGTCGGCGCGCTGCGGATCGCGGACGGCGATGTCGTAAGCCTCGACAACCTTCACCGGCAGGTCCTCTTTTCCGAGCGCGATGCCGAAGAGGGCGTGCCGAAAGTGACCGCCGCCGCCGCACGCCTTGCGGCGGTCAACGGCAGCGTGGCCGTGCATCCGTTTGCCGAGCGGGTCACCCGCGCCAACATCTCCGCCTTTGTCGGCGAGGCCAGCCTGGTGCTCGATGCGACCGACCATGCCGCGACCCGTTTTCTGCTCAACGATTTCTGCGTCCGCAAGGGCCTGCCGTGGATCTATGCCGGCGTGGCCGGCGAGGAGGGCTTGGTCTTTCCCGTCGTGCCGCCGGACGGGCCCTGTCTGCGCTGTCTTTATCCCGAGCCGCCGGCCGAGGAGGAGCTGGCCTCCTGTGCGGTGAACGGCATCTTGCCGACGACCGTGGCGCTGGCCGTCTCCCTTCAGGTCACGCAGGCCCTGCGCATCCTGAACGGTTCCGCCGTGCCCGGCACCCTCATCCGGCTGAACGTCTGGGACCCGGCGGTGCGGACCTCGGCGGTGCGCCGTGTTCCCGGGTGCCCCTGCTGCGGCGGGCGGCGGTTCGATTTTTTGGGCGACCTGCGGGCCGAGGACTCTGCACTGGCGACTTCGGTGTGCAGTCAGAGAATGATCCGCATCGAGGCCCGCTTTTGGGAGAGCGCCTTCGATGCGGCGCAGGCCCTCGCCGCGGCGGCGTGCCGCGGCGCGTCGGCCGAGCGCAAGGGGTTGCTCTGGAACCTCACGCAGGCCGGGCGCCGCATCAGCCTTTTCCCCGACGGGCACATGCTGGTGCATGACTGCACCGCTCCGGAAGAGGCGCTTGCGGCCGTACGCGCACTGTTCGGCAAGGGCTGATGAGGCAGGTCTCGATTAGGAATCAGTGCCAGACGGTGCGGTCTTCCGGTCGTCGCCCAGCGCTTCCAGAGCGGCGGGGAAGGCGCTCAGCCACGCGGTGAGGGTCTGTGCGGCGTCGGGCGGCAGGGCTTGGACGGCCTGGAGGTAGGCGGTTTTGGGGAGGGTGTCCGCGATGTGCCCGACGGCGGCGGGGACCGGGGCGTCGCCGCGCGCGGCGCACTGGGCGGCGAGCGCCGCCTGGAGGGCGGGCCAGCGGTCCGTGAAGCCGCGGTGCTCGTCGGCGGTGGAGCCGGAGAGTCCGAGGGCGAGGGCGTGCGCGACCTTTTGGCAGAGCCCGTCCAGGCGCGACAGGCGCTCCTCCAGCATTTCCGCGAGGCGCAGGCGCGCGCCGTCGTAACAGGCGGAGCGGTAGGGGTCGCCGCGCAGGAAGGGCGCGCGGAACACGCGGTACCAGGCGTCGAGGGCGAGGAGGTTGCCGAGGTAGGCCAGGTTGTTGCGGAGCACGCGCCGGACGCCGTGGTACTGGCGCGCGTCATAGGGCATGTCGATGGCGCTGCGGAAGACGGGCTTGGCGACGAGCCGCCCCGGTTCGGTGACGTCGCCCCGCCAGATCTGGCCGGCCGGGATCACGGTGCCGTACTCGATCCGGCAGGGGCCGACCAGCCCGCCCTGGCCGCCGAGGAAGATCGCGGGCTGGTTCAGCAGCACGCCGCGCGGCACGTCGCCGATGAGCGAGGCGGTGGCCTTGTCCTGGTGCGGCGTGAAGTTGAAGTGGATGTAAGAGGAACCGATCTCGGAGTGGTTCTTCCGGCCGGTGCCGCCGGCCACGAGGCAGTCGCAGAGGTTGATCAGGCTGCCGGCGGTGACCCACGGCAGGAAGACCGTCTGCTTGACGCCGACGGAGTGGGCGATGGAGGAAGCCTCCTCGAAGAGGCAGCCGGGGCGCACGTGCGCCCCGCTGCCGGCTTTGAAACCGTCGAGGAAGGTGGCGCGCTCGAAGAACCCTCCGGCCAGATGGACGTCCGCGCCGAGCTGGCAGTCCGCGACGGTGGCCGGCGCTTCGGCGCCGATGACGCAGCCCGGGCCGATGGCGAGCGCGGCGCCGCTAAGGCGGCAGCCGGGATGGATGACGACGCCCGGCGCGATACGGTCGGGGACGACGTCGGGCGCGACGTGGGTGGTTTCGGGGGCCACGAACGTGACGCCGCGGGACTGAAGCTGCTGAAGGGTAGATGCAATCATTTTTTAACTTTCAACGCTCAAGTAAAAACCCCATGGGACTTGGAATTCGTTCGCAGTTCTCCCCACTTGAGCGTTGAGAGTTGAACGTTGAGAGTTGAGCGTTCTTTCCCCTCTCTCCTTACACGCCCAGGCCTTCGGCCACGGCCCGGGTGAGTTTCTCGATCCAGGTCTCGACGAGGGCGGACTCGCTGGCTTCGACCAGCAGGCGGATTTTGGGCTCCGTGCCGGAGTAGCGCACGATCACGCGCCCGGTGGCTTTCAGCTCGGCCTCGCAGGCTCTGATCGCCTCCGCCAGCACGGGGACCTCGTGGACGGGTCTCTTTTCTTTGACCTGGAGGCTGACGAGCTTCTGCGGGTATTCGGGCATGCAGTCGGCGAGCTGCGCGAGCGTCTTGCCCTCCTGCTTCATCGTGCGCATCACCTGCAGGGCGCTGATGATGCCGTCGCCGGTGGTGGCGTGGTTGTGGAAGATCAGGTGGCCCGATTTCTCGCCGCCCAGGGAGTAGCCGCCCTTGCGCATCGCGTCGATGACGTAGCGGTCGCCCACATCGGTGATCTCCACCCGGATGCCGTGCTTGCGCATCGCCTCGTGGAGGCCGAGGTTGCTCATGCTGGTCGCCACCAGGGTGTCTCTGGCGAGCAGGCCCTGTTTCTTGAAGGCGATGGCGCACGCGGCGAGGATGCGGTCGCCGTCGACGATGGCGCCGTTGGCGTCTGCGAAGATGACGCGGTCCGCGTCGCCGTCGAGGGCGATCCCGATGTCGGCCTTGTGCTCTTGGACCAGCCGGGCGACGCACTCGGGGTGCAGCGCGCCGCAGCCGGCGTTGATGTTGAGCCCGTCCGGCGTGACGCCGGTCTTGATGACCGTGGCGCCCAGCTCGCGGAAGATCCAGGGGCCGATGTCGTAGGCCGAGCCGTTGGCGCAGTCCATGACGACCTTGAAGCCGCTGAGCTTCTCGTTCGCGACCGTGCTTTTGGCGAACTCGATGTAGCGGCCGCGCGCGTCGTCCAGACGGTAGGCCCGGCCGAGCTGGTCGCTGCGGATGGCGTCGGTGCTCAGGTCGGAGTCCATGATCAGCCGTGTGATGTCGCCCTCTTCTTCGTCTTCGAGCTTGTAGCCGAGCGGGTTGAAAATTTTGATGCCGTTGTCGTCAAAGGGGTTGTGCGAGGCGGTCAGCATGATGCCGACGTCGGCGGCCAGCGAGCGCGTCAGATGGGCGACGGCGGGAGTTGGCACGGGGCCGACCAGAAAGACGTCGCATCCCGCGGAGACCAGTCCGCTGGTGATGGCGGTCTCGAGCATGTAGCCCGAGAGGCGCGTGTCTTTGCCGATGACCGCGCGGGCGCTCCCGTAGCCGTGGGCGTTGAGGCGTTTGCCCAGGGCCTTGCCGAGTTTGAGGGCCAGCTCCGCGTGGACGGGGAACTTGTTCGCTTGTCCGCGGATGCCGTCGGTTCCGAAAAGTTTTTGCATGAGGTCACCTTTTGCCGTGCGTCTGGACCGCTGTTTCGCGCGTTCAGGACAGCGTGTTATGTGATGACCTTTTTACCGGAACAGAGGTGAATCCGCAAGCGTATTCCTTGCAAGAGTACGGTTTTTGCCCTTGTAACGCGGGGCGAAGAAGAGCAGAATAACCCCGTTTTTTTGCGGCGCACAACGGGTGTGCCGACGCCTGGCGTTTTTTCAGAAAACCTTCACACACGAGCAGACCATGCCTTTCAAGAAATACGACAAGATTCTGGTGATCAATTCGGGGAGTTCCTCTCTTAAATTCACACTCTACAGTATGGCCACCGAGACGATGATGGCCAAAGGCGTGGTGGAACGGATCGGCACGCCGAACGCGAACCTCATCTACCAGCGCGACGGCGAGGCCAAGTCCTCGCAGGGGATCTCGGCGGAGAATCACGGCAAGGCGTTGGCGATGGCGTGCAAGATGCTGTCGGATCCTGAGCGCGGCGTCCTGAAGTCGCTGAAGGAGGTGAACGCCATCGGCCACCGTGTGGTGCACGGCGCGGAAGAGTTCTCCGAATCGGTGGTCACCACCGAAGACGTGAAGGCCAGCATCAAGCGCTGCGCGGACCTCGCGCCGCTGCACAACCCGGCGAACCTCGACGGCGTGGTGGCCTGCGAGACGGTGTTCCCGAACGTGCCGAACGTGGTGGTTTTCGACACGGCCTTTCACCAGACCATGCCGAAGCACGCGTACATGTACGCGATCCCCCAGAAGTACTACGACGACTACCGCATCCGCAAGTACGGTTTCCACGGCACCTCGCACAAGTTCGTCACGCAGGCCGCGGCCGAGTACCTCAAGAAGCCGGTCGACCAGCTCAACATCATCACCTGCCACCTGGGCAACGGCTCGTCGATCGCGGCGATCAAGGGCGGCAAGGTGCTCGACACCACCATGGGCATGACGCCTCTTCCCGGCGTCATCATGGGGACGCGCAGCGGGGACATCGATCCGGCGATCATCTTCTTCCTGGCCCGCAAGGGCATGACGATCGACGAGATCGACAACGTGCTGAACAAGCAGAGCGGGCTGATGGGGATCAACGGCATCGAAAGCGGCGACATGCGCGACACCGTCAACGCCGCCGCGCAGGGCAAGTCCTCGGCCGAGAACGCGCTGAACATGTTCGGGCACCGCGTCGCGCTCTACATCGGCGGGTATTACACCCTCATCGGCGGCGCGGACGCCATCATCTTCACGGGCGGGATCGGCGAAAACAGCGCGCCCGCGCGCAAAATGATCGTTTCGCGCCTGGAGGCGCTGGGCTGCAACCTGGACGAGGCCAAGAACAAGGCGGTCTTCGGAACGCTCGGCGTGATCAGCACCGACAGCTCCAAGACGCCGGCCATTGTGATCCCCACGAACGAAGAGCTGATGATCGCCCGCGAGACGTTCCGCTTGCTGGCGGGCAGCGCCAAGAAATAAAGGACGTCAGTGATGAGCATTCTCGATTCGATGATTCCCCGCGCGAAAGCGGCGAAGAAAACCCTGGTTCTGCCCGAAGGCCTGGACCCCCGCGTGATCACGGCCGCGGTCAAGGCCGCGAAGGCCGGCATCTGCACGCCGGTCGTTCTGGGCACCCCCGCCGAGATCGCCGCCGCCGAAGCCCAGGCCGGCGTGACGCTGGCCTCGGCCGGCGTCGCGGCGGTCGACTACACGACGTCGGACCTGTTGCCCAAGCTGGCCGGGGCTTTCTACGAGAAGCGCAAGTCCAAGGGCATGACCGAGGCGGAGGCTCTGGCCACGGTCAAGGGCAAGCGCCTCTACTTCGGCAACATGATGGTCGCGCTGGACCTCGCGCAGGGCATGGTCGCGGGGTCGATCGCCTCGACCGGCGACATGCTGCGCAGCGCCTTCCACTGCGTCGGCACGGCCAAGGGCATCAAGCTGGCCTCCTCGGCGTTCATCATGGACCTCAAGGCGCCGACGGCCTCCGGCGACACCACGCTGCTCTTCGCGGACTGCGCGGTGAATCCCTGCCCGACCGCCGAGGAGCTGGTGGACATCGCGCATGCCACGGCGATCTCCTACGCGAAGCTGATCGGCAAGCAGCCGCGGCTGGCGTTTCTCAGCTTCTCCTCCAAGGGCAGCGCGAAACACGAGCTGGTGGACAAGGTGCGCGTCGCGGCCGAGCTCACGAAGAAACGCTTCGAGGAGCAGGGCGTGGACGCGGTCGTGGACGGCGAGATCCAGGCGGACGCGGCCCTCGTGCCCTCCGTGGGCGCCTCCAAGAACAAGGGCGGCGCGATCCAGGGCGACGCCAACGTGCTGATCTTCCCGGATCTGCAGGCGGGCAACATCTGTTACAAGCTGGTCGAGCGCCTGGCCGGCGCCACGGCGCTGGGCCCGGTGATCCAGGGCCTCGCCAAGCCGGTGAACGACCTCTCGCGCGGCTGCAGCTCCGACGACATCTTCGGCACCATGTGCATCACGGCGTTGCAGAGCTGATAAACGCTGAAGTTCATTCAGTTGATTGACCCCGCAAGACTGCGCAACTGCGTTGCTCAGCTTTGTCTCTATGCGCGTGCACGCCGTCGCGCTGCCCGCCCGGAGTCGGGAAGCCAGCCGCTTGCTCTTCGGCGCTACAGGAGCGGAGAAGCCCCTCGCCGCCTTCAAGAGTGCGTTGGCGCTATGTCGCCATCCCGGAAACTGGGCTGTCGCCGCAAAGTGCGCCACGCCCTCGCACTCTTTGATGCGCCCCAAAAACGGGGCGACGAATCATTGCGGTCGATCGGCATACGGCCTATTGAGCCGTGAGGTAGGGTTTTGCCCCATAGCAGGCAGACGACGATGAGGCGTACTCTTTTCAAGCAAGGGAGGCCTGCGATGAAAATCCAGATCAATACCGATCACACGATCGACGGACGCGAAGCGATGGCCCAACATGCCGAAACCGTTGTGGGAAACAAGCTGGGGCACCTATCGGAACATGTTAAAGCCTACTCTCGCGTCAATCGCCGCATGAATTCTGGCCGCGTCTTCCGCTGTTCTGTCCTGCTGAGACTCGGCGATCCGCACCAGCAGCGAGATGATCTTGAGCGCCTCCTCTCGCGCTTATCCCAACAGATTCTGCGAGGACCTTTCCTTGAAGTCCCGCCGCCATTCTGGCACGGCGGACCCGCTCGCCAAATGCATTAACGCCCATGCTGATTTTTCCCTGATATACTGCCTAAATAAATTTAGACATTCAGAGAATACAACCGATGAAGACAATTCGCAACCGCAAAAAACTGGCTGGCCAGCAGGGGGCGCATTCCCGTTTCACTGACCGTCCGCGCCAGGAGGCAGCAGGTCCGCAGGCCCTGCTGTACTGGCTTGGGCCGAGAGCCTCAGGCCTGGCGAGGAGAGTGACCCGGACGTGTCGCCCATGTCCTGAGCCTCGTTTGTTTCCTATGTCCTGACGGCGCCCTGCGCCGTCGGAACTTTCAACGCTCAACGTTCAACTCTCAAGTATTAATTCACTTGAGCGTTGAGAGTTGAACGTTGAGCGTTCCAAGCCGGTCCTGACATGGCCTGCCATGAGCAAGCGAGAACGTGACCCTCACGTTCTCGCGCGTCGAATGGCGGAGGGGGAGGGATTGCCGTTCCGCTGCGCTCCACTGCCGCACGCTTCGGTGCGGCCGCTGCCTCGCGTGCGCTCGGCGGTCGAACCCGGGGTTCTCATCCCTCCCTTTGGTGAGGCAGATGCAGGGAAACAGACTGGCGGAGGGGGAGGGATTCGAACCCCCGGTACCTTGCGGCACGCCGGTTTTCAAGACCGGTTCTTTAAACCACTCAGACACCCCTCCGGGGGAAAACGGGCTTCAGTATAGGCGATGGGTCGGCGCGGTTCAAGCCGTCAGTTTTTGCGACTGACGGAGCCGGGCGCGCGTGGTACACTTGGGCCGGAAAAAATCATGAAACCGCCCGTGTCCCATATCGATGCCGTCGAGACGCTGCTGCGCACGCGGTTCGAGCGGCAGATCCGCACCCATCAGGTGATGGCGCCCGAGGAGGCGTCGCTGGTCCCGTTCCCGGAAGGGCTCGACCCGCGGCTGGCGGAGGTGCTGCGCGAGCGCGGCATCGGCCAGCTCTACTCGCACCAGGCCGAGGCCTTCGAGGCGGTCGCCGCCGGCCAGGACACGGTGCTGGTCTCGCGCACGGCGTCGGGCAAGACGCTGGCCTTCCTGCTGCCGATCCTGAGCGACACCTGCGCGAGCGAAGCGCCTTTCGGCGTGCTGCTGCTCTATCCCACCAAGGCGCTCTCGCGCGATCAGGAGGGCACGCTGGGCGCGCTGCTCAAGGCCGCGCTCGGCACGCGCAAGCTGGGGACCTTCGACGGCGACACGCCGCGCGAGGAGCGCGCCAAGATCATGAAGAGCGCGGACTTCGTGATCACCAACCCGGACATGCTGCACGCGGGCATCCTGCCGAACCACCACCGGGGGTGGAGCGACTTCCTGGGGCGCCTGAAATACATCGTCGTGGACGAGGTGCACGCCTACCGCGGCGCGTTCGGCTCGCACGTCTCCAACGTCTTCCGCCGCCTGCAGCGCGTCTGCGCGATGCACGGCTCGCACCCGCAGTTCGTCTGCTGCTCCGCCACGGTCGGCAACCCCGGCGAACATGTGGCGGCCCTGTTCCACCGGCCGTTCAGGGTGATCGACTCGGACGGCTCGCCGCGGCCGCGCCGCGACCTGTACCTGATCAACCCGCCGCTGCTGGAGAGCGTGGGCTCCGCGCGCTTCCGCAAGGGGCCGTCGTCGGTCTCGATCCCGGTGATCCGCGCGGCCACGGCGGCGGGGGTGCGCACGATCTGCTTCTGCCGCGCGCGGCAGCAGGTGGAGCGCCTGTGGCGCGCGGTCACGGACGGCCATCCCGAACTGAAGGAGAAGGTCAAACCCTACCGCGGCGGGCTTCTGCCGGCCGAGCGGCGGCAGCTCGAGAAAGACCTCTTCGAAGGGCGCATCACGACCATCATCACGACCAACGCCCTGGAGCTGGGCATCGACATCGGCGACCTCGACGTGTGCCTGCTCTCGGGCCACCCGGGGTCCATGGCGAGCTTCTGGCAGCAGGCCGGCCGCGTCGGCCGCAAAGGCAACCGCGCGCTGATCCTGTTCGTGGCGCAGGACGCGCCGGTCGACCAGTATCTGGTGAACCACCCCGAGTTCATCACGGGCACGCCGATCGAGCAGGCCTGGCTCAACGCGGACAACCCCTACATCATGTTGCAGCACCTGCCGTGCGCGGCCCACGAGCACCCGCTGCGCGACGACGAGCCGCTGTTCAACTCGCGCGCGTACGTTTTCGCGCTGGAGATCCTGAAGGAGGACGGCACGCTCAAGCCCTACAAAGGGTGCTGGCGCTACGCGCTGCCCGACTATCCGGCCAAAGGCGTGAACCTGCGCGGCATGACC
>Ga0209066_10001667_pt1 | contig 28858 bp, 18 predicted proteins | sample All_14_2_FD_187198 | JGI IMG/M metagenome (GOLD analysis project Ga0209066, IMG submission 187198) | Freshwater microbial communities in response to fracking from Pennsylvania, USA - Allegheny Zone_MetaG_DW_15 (SPAdes) (version 2) ...
TGGCCTCTATGTGCCGATCCGCGACTGGCTTCTATATGCCGATCACGGACTGGCCTCAATGTGCCGATCACGCGGTGGCTCCATTGTGCCGATCATCAAGTGGCTCCAATGTGCCGGTCGGTGACAGAGACGACCCGGGTGCATGGCATTACCGACGCGATGGTGGCCGGTCAGCGTATCGACGACCTGAGGGTGGAAGCGATGCTCAAGGATGTCGGGCTGGTCATTGCCCACAACGCCGGCTTCGACCGGCGTTTCCTCGAGAAGCGGCTACCTGTTTTTGCCCGGCTACCTTGGGCTTGCTCGGTCAAGGATGTGGCTTGGCATGAGGAGGGATTCCGTTCGCAGAAGCTTGACTACATCCTGATGCAGTGCGGCTATTTCCATGAGGCCCATCGAGCAGAGGCTGACTGTTTGGCTTTGCTGGATGTGTTACAGCGTCCGCTAGAGAAGGCTGGCGGTGTGGCGATGACGCAGTTGTTTCGTGCTGCCAACCAGAAGCGCTACCGCATTTGGGCAGTCAATTCGCCCTTCGATGCGAAAGACGCACTGAAGGCCGTTGGGTACCGATGGGAGGCGGCCGTGCGCTGCTGGAACCTTGAGACAAGCGAGGTCGCGCTGGATGAAGAACTGCGGCGGCTGAAGCAGCTGGCCTTTCCGAATCGCGAAGCAACAATAACCCTTGAGACGCTGGATGCGCGAGTGCGGTTCAGCGACCGGCCGGGTTTTCGTGAAGTGCGCTTTATTTGAGCTTAGACTTCCTGTAGCTGTAGCTGTAGCTGTAGCTGTAGCTGTAGCTGTAGCTGTAGCTGACTGAGTAGGGGTGATGCAGAAAACGATTCCTACGTCGAGCCTGAAGCTGGGGCAGGTGCCTGAGGCCACCGTTAGCGATGAGGATCTGATCCGCTTAGCTGGGCTTTGTGAAATAGGTGAGGCGGTTGCAGCCTTCGACGCGAAGGGGGTGGACACTTTCAGTGTGGGCCGTCTCACAGTCGACGAGTTGCGGGATGGTTTGCCGCATAAGGGCAGCGGTGGCTGGATCAAGGTCAATTTAACGCTTCAACGATCTGCACCTTTCGCTATCGACATCGGGATGTTTGGTGCACGGGGATTGACGGTGACGCGTTGCCGAGCAGGATCGACGATCAAATCCATGTCCTGCAAAGGAATGACCCCAAGTAGCACTTGGTCTCCGAGCACAAGAGCGCCGGTTACGCAGACTCTGTTGAGCATTTCGATGCGAACTGGTGAGACATAGCGCACTAGCTGAACGTGCCCATCCGCCAAGGTAACTTCTCGAATGCCCGTGTCTTTTAGCTGAAGCTGCAAAGCAACGTGCTCAGGAATGCACAGATGCATAGCACTGGAATCAACCAATGCCCCGACTTCGATTGCTTCCAGGTCGGCACGGGCGTCGTTACCAAGCCGCAATGCGGTGTATGTTATTCCCACGTCGTACTCCTTATCCCTCTGTACCGGACGTCTGCGTTCAACACAGCTCCGCTGCAAACCGCGGTGCCGCGGTTGTAAAGCGCTCCGCAGTGAGCGGTGCATCCGGAAAACGCTGACGGTGCCGCTCACCCTTCATCTCGAAGTCGATGCCGAAGCAATCCGCGCCGAGCAGCCTCACCCGAGGCCCCAGCGCGACCTGACTTTCCCTCAGGAATGATTCCTCACTCTCTCCCGGCAGCACGGGCAGAGCCGCCCAGTCGGCTGCCTCGACCCAGCCCATGCGCCCGACGCCGCCGATGTAGCGAATCCGCTTTGGCTGCAGGCAGAAGAACAGAAAATCCAGCGCGAGTAGGTCTTCGGTCTTCGGAAGGTAACGCAGGTAACGCACCCGCAAGGCCTCGTCCGGCTCGATGCGCACGGCGTCGGCCACAAGTGTCAGACGGGCGGTGTCCTGCACGTCGTCAGCCCCGGGCTGGACGACTGACAGGCTCACTCGAGGATCTGCGAGCAAATTTTTTGTGTGCGCTGCCAGTGCGCTGATGCACAGGATCGGACGGTGGCGGTCGTCGAGCACGTAGGGCACGGCCGTGGCGAAGGGGTAGCCGGGGAGGGTGGTCGAGTGCGTGGCCAGGGTGCCGTAGGTGCAGGTGTGCAGGAGGGTGAGGGCTGGCTCAGGGTGGAGTTTCATGCGGTGGTGCTCGGTCGCGCAGTGGAGTTGATATCAAGAAAATGCAGACGGGTGGATGTCTGGGCGGTAGCCAGACCGCAGCGCGGCGACGGTGCTGGCAGGGGTCAGCAGCCGGAAGTCTCCGGCGAGGGTTTGTAGGCTCTCTCGTGGTCCGTATCCTGAAAAGGACCATGGGTATGCTTCGCCGCCATGCAGCAGGTAAAAGGCGCCGCTTGAAAGGTGCTTGACGAGTACGCCGCCGGGGAGGGTGGCGAGTTGGTCGGCGCTTATCACCGTGCGATTCTCATCGGCCCGCTCGCGCTTGAGGGTTGCATCGATGTCTCCAGCCTTCACACCTGCTTCTGGCCAGGTCTCCAGGAAGGCCTTGTATCGCTCCCGCCGGCACTCGGCGCAGGGTCGGTGCCCAGCCGCCAAGGCGGTTGCTTCGTCGAGGAAGAAGAGCTCCGTGTACTGGCCGGGCTTCATGAGCGGACGCTTGCGTCCCTTGAAGTCGAGAAGGCATGTGACCCAGGCATCGCGCTTTGAATTTGACGTGATGGTCTGGTTGCCATCGTGCAGGCAGCCGCGATTGCCCATTAACGTGCCACGCGCGGGGGAGTGGCAGATGGCACCCTCTGGATTGACTCTGTTTTGTAGTGGCATGTGCGTGTTCCGGATGGCTCGTTCTCAAGGTGGGGGTAGAAGAAGTGCATACAAATTTGGTCAACGACCGCACGGCCCCCCCGGCATTTGCCGATGAACGGGCAAGGACAGCATAAGGCGTCACTGGCTCACCTGGTGAGCTGCTGGCACGTGACAATCAGCTGACACCATAGGGCGTCGGCAGACAAGTTACATCTGCGATAATCCAAGCGAATTCAGCTAAGCACCTCACATACAACGGCGAAACCGATCGATGCTCCCCTTTGCCCCCGGCTCCCGCGTCGTCATCCGTGACGAAGAATGGCTCGTCCGCCGCATCGACCCCGCCACCGACGGCGGTTGGCTCCTCACCTGCGATGGCATCTCCGAACTGGTCCGCAGCCAGTCGGCGCTGTTCCTGACCACGCTCGAAGACGAGATTGCCGTCCTCGACCCGGAGAAGACCGAGCTCGTGCCGGACGACACTCCCGCCTACAACGCCAGCATCCTGTACCTGGAGAGCCTGCGCCGGCGCAACGTCGCCAACGACGACAAGGTTCATCTGGGTCACCGTGGCGTGATGAACCTCGTGCCTTATCAGCTCGATCCGGCGTTGCAGGCGCTGCGGCAACCGCGCTCGCGCATCCTGATTGCCGATGCGGTCGGTCTGGGTAAGACGCTCGAAGCGGGTGTGCTCGCCACCGAACTGATTCAGCGCGGCCGGGGCAAGCGCATCCTGGTGGTCACGCAGAAGGCCATGCTCACGCAGTTCCAGAAGGAGTGGTGGAGCCGCTTCTCCATCCCGCTGGTGCGGCTGGACTCGGTCGGCCTGGCCAGGGTGCGCAATCGCATCCCGGCCAACCACAACCCCTTCAACTACTTCGACCGCAGCATCATTTCCATCGACACCCTCAAGAGCAACCTCGAGTACCGCAACTACCTCGAGAACGCCTGGTGGGACATCATCGTCATCGACGAATGCCACAACGTCGCCGCCCGTGCGGGCGAGTCCGGACTCTCGCGCCGTGCCCGGCTCGCCAAGCTGCTCGCCACCCGCTCGGACACGCTGATGCTGCTCTCGGCGACGCCACACGACGGCTCGGCGCGCAGCTTTGCCTCGTTGATGAGCCTGCTCGACCCCACGGCCATTTCCGACCCCGACGATTACACGCCGGACGACTTCCGCAGCAAGGGCCTGGTCATCCGCCGCTTCAAGAAGGACATCCGCGACCAGGTCAGCGCCGACTTTCAGGAGCGCATCACCAACTGCCTGCGGGCGCCTGCCAGCGCGCAGGAAGAAGCCGCCTACCGCGCCCTGCTGGAGATTCCCTTCACCCAGGGTGGCGAGCACAAGGCCGGCAAGCAGCAGGAGCTGCAGCGCATCGCGATGCAGAAGGCGCTGTTCTCCAGCCCGGCCGCCGCGCTGGAATCCACGAAGAAGCGCATCGCCCTGCTGCAAGGCAAGGCCAGCCCCACCGCAGAGGAGGCGAGCGAGGTCGAAGCGCTACGCTACTTTGAAGAGACGCTCACGCCGCTCGCCACGGACCCAGCGGCCAGCCAGTTCAGCAAATACCAGCGCCTCAAGCAGCACCTGCAGTCGGCCGACTTCGGCTGGGAAGTGAAGAGTGCCGAAGACCGCCTGGTCATCTTCTCCGAGCGCATTGAAACCCTGCGTTGGTTGCGCGAGCACCTCACTGCCGACCTCAAGCTCAAGCCCAATCAGCTCGAAGTGCTGCACGGCCAGATGGCCGACACCGAGCAGCAGGAGCTGGTCGAGCGCTTCGGTCGCCTGGACGACCCGCTGCGCATCCTGCTGTGTTCGGACGTCGCCAGCGAGGGCCTCAACCTGCATTACTTCTGCCACCGCCTGGTGCACTTCGATCTGCCCTGGTCGCTGATGGTCTTCCAGCAGCGTAACGGCCGCGTCGACCGCTACGGGCAGAAGCATCAGCCGCACATCGTCTATCTCTTCACCGAGACGGTGAACGAGAAGATCAAGGGCGACCTGCGCATCCTGGAAATTCTGGAGCGCAAGGACGAGCAGGCCAACTTCAACCTGGGCGACCCCTCGGCCTTCCTCAACGTCTTCGACCCGGACAAGGAGGCCGAGAAGGTCACCGACTTCATGGCCCAAGGCCTCAGCCCGGAAGCGGTGGAAGCCCAGATGGACGAGGCGGCCGCTTCCGAATCCGACAATGGCGGTGACTGGCTGATGACTCTCTTCGGCGGCGGCAGTGCTTCGGAGGACGCCACGCCAGCGCCTGCCGCAGGTAGCAGTCTCGACCACATCGCCGAGCCCGCCTCGCTCTTCGCCAGCGACTTCCATTACGCCAAGACCGCGCTGACGCTGCTCAACCAGGGCCAGACCCTGTGCCAATGGAACGCGGAGGAGGCCGAGCGCCTCATCGCGCTCACCGCGCCGCTCGACCTGCAAGACCGCCTGCGCCAGTTGCCGCGCGAGGCCCAGGCCGACAACGACCACTACGCCCTGTGCGCCGACCCCAAGCGCATGGCAGACGCCATCGAAACTGCCCGCCAAGCCCGCGCCGAGCAGGACACCTGGCCCAAGCTGCACTATCTCTGGCCGCAACACCCCATCGTCGAATGGCTGGGCGACCGGGTGCTCACCCACTTCGGTCGCCACCGCGCACCACTGTTGCAAAGCCACAAGCTCGCGCCGGGCGAGCAGGCCTTCATCCTCATGAGCCTCATCCCCAACCGCAAGGGCCAGCCCATGCTGGTCGAGTGGCAGGTAGCCAGCCGGGTGGGGCAGGGCGCCTTTGGCCTCGAAGCTTTCGACGCCTTCATCGCCCGCGCCGGCCTCAAGGCGGGTGGCTTGCCCAACCGCGGACACACCCCGGAACTCGCCGCCACCACCCAGGCGATGCAGAGCGCCTTGCCCGGCGCGGTGCGCGCGATGCACGCCTACATGCTCAAGCAGCAGGCCGCCTTCTCAGCCGAGCTCGCCAAGCGCCTCGAAGGCACGCTGGCCGACCTGCAGCGCCTGCAGGGCCGACAGATCGAACAGCTCAGCCTCGACCTCGAGAAGCAGCTCGAAACCGTCAAGCGCGGCCGCTTCGAGCAACGCAGTCGCGACATCCACCGCGTCTTCGACGACTACCGGCGCTGGGTGGAAGACACCCTCACCACCGAGCCGCAGCCCTGGATTCAGGTGCTTGCCGCCGTCTGCAACCCCAGTCCCACCGCTGCCGTTGCCGGAGCCTGACCATGCCCTCAGTTTCCACCACTCTGGACGCCGTTCAAACCTTCGCCGGCATCACCAACGAAAACGAGTTCTACAGCCACCACTATCTGGCCGAGGTCTTCAAGGGCGACATCAAGGCCCGGCTCGATGCCTGGGAAGCGGCCGAATCCAGCCAGGCCGACGAAGCCGGCGATGACCGCCACCGCGCCCCGCACAAGCGCCTGCAAGCCTGGGCGCAAAAGTGGTTCGCCCTGCGCAGTCAGGTGCAGCGCGCGGGGGAGGCCGCCGAGCGCTGGCGCCTCTTCACCCAGCTCAACGCCGGCCTGCTGCAGGCCCTCGGCCACGCCGCTCCGGCCAAGCTGCCCACCGTGCACGAACTCGCCGCCGGCCAGTCGCTCCCGTTCTGGCACCTGCAACTGCCGCAGCTCGCCATCGTCCCCGCCTACCAGCCCGGCGCGGAAAACGAAGACCTGCTCGACCACAGCCTGATGAGCCTGCACTACGGCGGCGAGCCGGTGCCGCAAGCGCTGCGCGACGAGACCTGGGCCGACCTGCTCTCCGACGTGGTCTTCGGTGTCGACACCCCGCCGCGTTACGTACTGCTGTGCGGCCTGGACGAGTGGCTGCTGCTCGACCGCTACAAGTGGCCCAACAACCGGGCGCTGCGCTTCAACTGGGCCGACATCCTCGACCGCAAGGACGCCGACACTCTCAAGGCCTGCGCTGCGCTGTTGCACAAGGACTGCCTCGCCCCCGGTGAGGGCAACAGCCTGCTGGAAAGCCTGGACGAAAACGCCCACAAACACGCCTTCGGCGTCAGCGAAGACCTCAAGTACGCCCTGCGCGAAGCCATCGAGCTGCTCGGCAACGAGGCCGCCCGCCAGCTCCGCGAACAGGCTGCCGACGCCAAGAAGGGCTTTTTCAGCGGCAAGGATCAGCTCGACGCCGGCGACCTCAGCCTGGAATCCCTGCGCCTGGTCTATCGCCTGCTCTTCATGTTCTACATCGAGGCCCGCCCGGAACTGGGCTACGTGCCCATCGGCAAGAGCGACATCTACCTCAAGGGCTACAGCCTGGAGAGCCTGCGCGACCTGGAGATGCGGCCGCTCTCAACGCCGCACGCCCGCGAAGGCTTCTACTTCGACGCCACCTTGCGCCGCCTCTTCAAGCTGGTGGCCGAAGGCACCGGCCTGGGCATGCCCACTCAGCACGCCCTGGGCTCGGGAGGCAGCGCCGTCGCTGGCGCCCGCGAAACCTTTGCCCTCGCGCCGCTCGACAGCCGTCTGTTCGATGACAGCACCCTGCCGCTGCTTGGCAAGGTCCGCTTCCCCAACCACATCTGGCAGACCGTCATCCGCCTCATGTCGCTCACCCGTGGCCAGGGCCGGGGACGGCGCAGTGGCCGGGTCAGCTACCAGTTGCTCTCCATCAACCAGCTCGGTGCGGTGTATGAGGCGCTGCTGAGCTACCGCGGCTTCTTCGCGTCCGACGACCTCTACGAGGTGAAGCCCGCGCCCAAGAAAGGCAAGGCCGCTACAGCCGAAGACGAGGACGCCGACAGCGATGACGAAGGCAACGACGATGCCAACGACAGCGAGTCCGCCGACGACAGCCCCGGCCGTGGCCGCCGCAAGGGCAGCGGCGCCGCTTCCGACGCCGATAAGCTCGACACCGCCTGGTTCGTGCCCGCCAGTCGCCTGAACGAATACACCGAAGACGAGCGGGTGTATGACTTTACGGACGCCGGCCACCGCAAGCTGCGCATGTACCCCAAGGGCAGCTTCATCTACCGCCTCGCCGGCCGCGACCGCCAGAAAAGCGCCAGCTACTACACCCCGCAGGTGCTCACCCAGTGCCTGGTCAAGTACGCCCTCAAGGAACTGCTCGCCCCGGAAAACGGCCGGGTCAAGCAGGCCGACGACATCCTCACGCTCACCGTGTGCGAACCTGCCATGGGTAGCGCAGCGTTCCTGAACGAGGCGGTCAACCAGCTCTCCGAAGCCTATCTGGAGCGCAAACAGCAGGAGCTCGGCCGCCGCATCCCGCACGACCGCTACCCGCAGGAACTGCAGAAGGTGCGCATGTACCTTGCCGACCGCAACGTGTTCGGCGTGGACCTCAACCCGGTGGCGGTGGAGCTGGCCGAAGTCTCCCTGTGGCTCAACGCCATCTATGGCGAGCTCGACGAGCAGGGCAACCCGGTCACCGACGCGCAAGGCCGGCCGCTGCCTGCCCGCGTGCCCTGGTTCGGCTACCAGCTCTTTGCCGGCAACAGCCTCATCGGCGCGCGCCATCAGGTGTTCAGCGCCACTGCGCTCAAAAAGGGCGCCAAGCCCGCCTGGCATGAAGAGCCGCCACGCCGGGTCGCCCCGCAGGCACCGCGCAAGCCGGACGAAATCTGGCACTTCCTGCTGCCCGACCCGGGCATGGCCAACTACACCGACAAGGCCGCCAAGGCCCTCTACCCGGACGACTTCGAGCGCCTCAAGAAATGGCGCAAGGAATTCACCCGCCCGCTGGAGCCGCACGAGGTCGCCCGCCTGCAGCAACTCAGCGAGCGCGTGCAGGCGCTGTGGCAGGAACACACTCAGGCGCTGGCAAGAGACCGTGAGCGCACCGAAGACGCCCTCGACCTCTGGCCACATAAGGTGGGCGCCTTGGACGACGCTCCTGGCGAGGCCATCACCCGCGCCCAGAAAGAAGCCATCCGCCGCGCCGGCCTCTTCAACGAAGACGGCGACTACGCCACCCCCTTCCGCCGCCTCAAGCTGGTGATGGATTACTGGTGCGCCCTGTGGTTCTGGCCCATCACCGGCAGCGCCAGGCTGCCCAGCCGCGAGGAATGGTGGCTGGAGGTCGGCGCTATCCTGGAAGGCAACGTGGTCGACCTCGCCCCCCAGCGCGGGCTGGATTTCATGGAGCCGGCTGAACCCCAGCAGCTCCTGCCCGATGTTCAGGGTGACATGTTCGGCGCGGTGCAGCCCACCCTCGCCACCCGGCCCGCCGGCGCCAACCTGCACGACAAATTCGGCCAGCTACGCATCAGCAAGCTGCGCCAGCACTTCCCCCGCATCGAGCAGGTGGAGGCGGTGGCGGCCTCGCAGCGCTTCCTGCACTGGGAGCTGTGTTTCGCGGATGTATTGCTGCAGCGCGGCGGTTTCGACCTGATTCTGGGGAATCCGCCTTGGCTTAAGGTGGAATGGAACGAGGCCGGCATTCTGGGTGAGAAGAACCCGGTGTTCGCCGTGCGCAAAATCAGCGCGAGCGAGCTGGCCAAGCTGCGCGCGCAGGCGTTTGAGGACTTTCCCGGCCTGCAGGCGGCGTGGACCGGGGAGCTGCAGGAAGCATCAGGCGCTCAGAACTTCCTCAATGCGGTGCAGAACTACCCGCTGCTACAAGGTATGAAGGCAAATCTGTACAAGTGCTTCATGCCGTTGGCCTGGGGCTTGAACAGCGCGCAGGGGGTGACGGGGCTTCTGCATCCGGAAGGACCGTATGACGACCCTGACGGTGGCCCGCTGCGCGAGGCGGTTTATGCGCGACTGCGGCGGCATTTCGGCTTCGTCAACGAGTTGCAGCTGTTTGCTGAAGTCGACCACCACACCAAGTACAGCGTGAACATCTACGGTCCCGCGCAAACTGCGCCGCGCTTTGACCAGTTGGCCAACCTGTTTGCGCCCGCCACGATTGATGTCTGTTACCAGCACGATGGCAGCGGCGTGGTGGGTGGCTACAAGAACGAAGGCGGGAAATGGAACACCGCCGGCCACCGCGACCGTATCGTGCGGGTGGATGAAGCGGCGCTCGCCACCTTCGCCCGGCTGTACGACGAAACCGGCACCCCGGCCCTCCGCGCCCGCCTGCCTGCCCTGCATGCACGGGCACTGAGCAGTGTTCTGTCCAAACTGTCGATCTATGCGAATCGATTGTCAGATATCGCTTATATAAATGTCGTTAGTGAAATGTGGAACGAAACGAGGCAGCAGGATGATGGAACCATCACCCGCCGCCCCACAAGCGACGCCGGTTTCCCCGCTGGTCCGGAAGACTGGGTGCTCTCTGGCCCGCATTTCTTCGTCGCCAACCCTTTCAACAAAACGCCGCGCAAAGTCTGCACCGCCAACGGCCACTACGACGTTCTCGACCTCGAAACCCTGCCCGACGACTACCTGCCGCGCACCAACTACCGCCCCATGACTGACCGCGCTGAATACCTGCGACGCACGCCACGGGTGGGATGGTTAGATGAAGGTGAAGCGCAGCGAAGATTGGTTACGGTATTTTTTAGGTTGATATTTCGGGCAATGATTGGTGCGTCGTCAGAGAGAACCCTTACTTGCGCTGTTTTTCCTCCAGAAGCGGCACATGTTAATAGTGCCCAATCCGCTGTATTTAGGAGCAGTGCAGATTTACTTTCTGCGGGTTGTATCTGCAGTGCTCTAGTTGCTGACTGGTATATCAAATCAATGGGGCGTAGTAATTTGCACGGCACTTGGCTGCAACTGCCGCGCTTAACCTTGTCACCCGCGCTGGCCAGTCGGTATCTTGCCCTCAACTGCCTCACCACCCACTACGCCCCCCTGTGGGAAGAAGTCTTCGACCCCGACTTCGCCGACCAGCGCTGGAGCCAGCCCGACAACCCGCGCCTGCCGCAGGACTTCTGGGCCAGCCTCACCCACGACTGGACTCGCAACTGCGCCCTGCGCAGCGACTACGCCCGCCGCATGGCGTTGGTGGAAATCGACGTGCTGGTGGCCCAGGCCCTCGGCCTCACGCTGGAAGAACTCCTGCTTATCTACCGCGTGCAGTTCCCGGTGATGCAGGGCTACGAGCGCGACACCTGGTACGACAGCAAGGGCCGCATCGTCTTCACCAACAGCAAGGGCCTGGTCGGCGTCGGCCTGCCGCGCAAGGGTAGCCGCAACACGCCCAAGACCCGCATCACCACCCCCGACGGCAAGGTGCGCGAAGGCAACTTCGGCTGGGACGATTTGTGGGCCTACCCCAGCGAAGGGGCGACAAATATCACGGTCAACCAAGGTGGAACCCCAAAAATCCCCGACGGCACCGTCATCACCCAGTGGGTCACCGACGACACCCTCCCCGGTGGCCCCCGCACCGTCGAACGCACCTACACCGCCCCCTTCGCCCGCGCCAACCGGGAGGAGGACTACCGGATTGCGTGGGCGTTTTTCGCCGCTGATGCGCCTGGAACTGAATGAAAGGGAGCCGATATGGAATACGAACGCACCCCGGATGGCCAGATTCAGGCCGACTTCGCCTTCCGGATTGGCCGTATTGCTGAACAGTACGAACGTTTTTGCAAGAGCATGCCTCCTGAAGAGGCGCGCTACGAGGCCACGATGTTGCTTGCCTTGCTCCAGGCGCTGCTGACCAATTGCACCGAGTTGCTGAACCGTGAGCCAGACAAGACCCATCCTGCTTTGAATCAGGTGGCAAAGCGAAACCTGGACCAGGACCCGACGCTGCTCGGTTTTCAGCGCTCTTCTGTGGTCCAGCAGTGGCCTTCAACTCGCCCGCTCATGTATAGGCAGTTGCTGGGTTGTTTGAGGAACGCGATGAGCCATCCCTGCCCGCAGACTCAGGAGGGGCTGCCGCGGACAGGTTACACAAGCTGGCAGTCGGATTCGGGTGTCATCGAGGGGTTCATCTTCACCCAATCTCCTTGGGTTAACGCTAAAGGCAAGGCTTTGAAACCTGATTTCATGCCTGCGGAAGGAGATAAGAAAAAGGAGGAAGCCCTTCGGAAAGCGATGAAGATTTTTGAGGATAACAACTGCGTTCCAGACCTTTCCGTCAGAAGCGACGGCAAGGGGCGGTTGCGAGTTTTCCATCTGGATGAGCCCTTTGTCCCCGTGCTGCAAATCAAGCTCGATATCAAGCAACTACGCATGCTGACCATGAGCCTCAGTGAGTACCTCGCTGCGCCGCTCGAGCTTGGCCGACAACAGATGGTGATGCATGGCAGTCGATAAGGTGCCGGGCGTTGATGTCGCGTTCCTGCGCGAACTGCCTGGGCGCATCTTCTTTTATCCCTCGGCAGGGCGAGACTGGATGGAGCCCTTGAGTCAGTTCGCCGATGGTATGGACGAGTTCAGGTTCGTGGACATCGCCTACCAGTTCGAGGAGGTGTCACCCATTGCGCTGGAGGGCTGGGATTGGCTGCCCGACTCGACGGTTCTGCGCGGACCTGCTGTTTCTCAGATGAGCGTCCACGAGGACGAGAATGGCCATCCGTTCCGGCACCTTGAACCCGCATGGTTGAGCCACCGTTATCGCAACCCGCACGACGGTCGCCAAGTCTTGGTGACCCGGCGACGTGGTTTCGGGCAGTACGCACTGCACGAATTGCCCGATGCCAGCCTGGGGGTCTTCTGGCATCGAGGTGACAGCCAGGGTGAGGGGGGCAGCAACGTCTGGTATCTGGCTAACCGACCACGCCGACATCCTCCGTTGAGCAATCTTTTCGATGTGCTCAGGCGCAAGCTCGCCTATCCCGCCTTGATTGCTTCGGATGGCGCAAACACACGATTTGCAGAACTGCGCGCGGCTGCCCGCCAGGACATGGGTGCGCCAATCGCCTTCGACAAGCTGGGTCTGAGATGGCGGCAAGTGGGGCGGCTTAAAAGAAGAACGGTGCTCTGGCTGGTTGAGCCCCTGGGCTCGCCCTAAGCGCATCAAGTTTGCTGGTTGGAACGAGCCGTTGAATGCCAGGGTCTTGTCCATGGATGTCGAATGACTGTGAAGGATGTGGCCGGGTGACGGCCGACGTTTTGGATGACAAGGAAGAACAAGCATGAGCACGCAAACCATCGAGACCTTCTTCACCGGCAAGACCCTGGTCATCCCTAGTTACCAGCGCGATTACGCCTGGAAGGAGCGCAACGTCGATGACCTGTTCGATGATGTGGAAGAAGCCATCGAGATGGGCGGCAGCCACTATCTGGGGACCTTCATCCTCTCGCAGCAGGACAAGAATGCACCGGTGCATGTGGTCGATGGCCAGCAGCGCCTGACCACGCTGACCATGCTCATGGACGCGCTGATTGATGCAGTGGAGGACGAGGGCATAAAGCAGCACTACCGCAACACCTTCATCCATCACCCGGTGACGGGGGCCAAGTTCCGTGTGCTCGGGAGCAACGAGGCCTTCTTCCGCGACCTGCTGAACGAGAAGAACCCCAAGCCTGACTCGGACGGGCAGGAGCGCATGCAGAGGGCCTACCGCTGGATTCGGCAGCGGGTGACCGCCCTGAGCAACAAGGGCGGGCAGGAACTCATCAAGAACTGGTTGCTGTGCATCAGCCAGATGGAGGTGCTGCAGTTCATCGAGCCGAACGAAGGCAAAGCCATCCGCATGTTCCAGTCGGTGAATGACCGGGGCGTGCCACTGGCGAAGATGGACATCGTCAAGAGCCTGTTGGTGTATTACTCGAACCGCTACCTGAACGGCGAGCTCGACACCTTCATCTCCGAGCAGTTTGGTCAGGCCTTCCGCAGCTTCAGCCGCATCAAGCGCTTGGCAGGCGAGCCGGGCTACAAGATCCGCCAGATTGACCGCAGCGCTTTCAGCGAGGATGACGTGCTGCGCTATCACTACCTCGCCTTCAACGGTGCGCCCTTCGGCGTCACGGTTGGCGACTTCTGGGCAACCTCGGAGGGCGTGCTGGAATCCTTCCTGAAGCCGGGGCTCAAGGAGCTTCGGGCCGATGCTGACCGACTGAAGGCGTTCATCCAGTCCTACACGTCGGACTTGACGCAGTTTTTCGGCGCATTCGAGGCGCTCATCCAGGCCACGCGCAGCGACAAGCAAGCCTACCTATTGTGGGTGATTCAGGACCTCTCGGCGACCTTGTATCCGCTGGTCATCCGCCTGCACCTGCAGGGCTGGTTGCAGCAAGCTTGTGCCAATGACGCGCGCACGCTGATGGACATCGTCGAGATGACCGACCTGCGCGTGTTCAAGCTCCGCGGCACCAACCCGCAGGCGGACATCTTCCGCACCACCCGCGACCTGCATCTGTACACGGCGGATTGGGTGGCGCAGCGGCTGATGGGCTTCTGCGACTGGGGCATGCCCGACGCGATGATGGCTTCGCGATTGACCGACGAGGACATGTACCGCAACCCGGCACTGCAGCGGATGCTGCTGGAGGAAGAAGCCCAGGCACGGTCGCGGCTGGGCGAGCCTGAGCTTTCGCTGGTCGAACTGGCCGCCCTGAACCGCGATGGTCTGACCGTAGAGCACATCCTGCCCCAGGACCCCGATAACAGCTTCAACACCGCAGCCTATGAGTTCCTGACCAATGACGAATACCTGCAGCATGTTCATCGGCTGGGCAACCTGGTGTTGCTGGAGGGCGGTATCAACAGTGCGTGCAACAACCACGCGGTGGAGTCGAAGATTTCGCACCCGAACCTCTATCTGGCCTCGTCGCTGAGTGCGGTCAAGGCCGTGGCGGCCGCGTGTGCGGACAACTCCCGGTTCAGCAAGTCGCGTCTGGTTGCACGGTCGCGGAGTTTGTCAGCGCTGGTGGTGAAGCATTGGCCGATTCGTCAGGTGTCGGCACAGACTTGACCGGCGACGAGTTCGGAAAGTCTGAGCACTGGAAAGGTTTTTTCGATTTCGTTTTTTTCGAATTTAGACGTAAGCTTTTATCTGTCTGACACGAAACCACGGAGCCAAGCCATGCGCGTCATTACCAACCCTGGAAAGTCAGCCAAAAAGCCCGTCGATGCGATTCCATCGTTTCAGGCACGCTGCACCGCTGCCTTGCGCGCGGCCCTGCCGGCGGAGCTTGAGGCGCATGGTGCGGCGCTATCCGGCGCAGACATCGATTCGATTGCGGCATCGCTTGCTCGCCAGTTGGCCAAGCTGACGGGCGAATCCAGTCGTGCAAAGGGAGGCAAGGTGTTGACTGCCCCCAGGGACGAGTGGATTAGCACCCAGGAGGCAGCCAACCGCTGTGGTTTCTCACGCCCTTTTGTTGCGGCTTTGCTTGATTCCGGGTGCTACCAAGGGGAGGTGAGGCGCACGCCGGGTGGTCACCGCAAGGTGCTGGCCAGCGAGTTCGAGACGCTGGTGGCCAAGGCTTCTGCCGAGGCACCCAAGACTTTGCCGCAAGTCCGCAAGACGACCGATGTGACCCTACAGAACGATACTGAAGCTACGCCCCGTGCGGAGCGTAAGCAGTCTCGAGCCCGGGCTCAGGCGCTGGTCAAGAAGCTGGGCATTTCTGCCTGATGCTGCCGCTCTTTGTGCTTGCGGACGCCAATATCCTGGTCAAGGATGTGGTGTCTTTTGTGTTCTTCGACCTTGCCAAGGCCGGTGCAGTTGACCTGCGTTGGACGCCGCAAATTGAGGTGGAGTACGCCAAGCACCGGGCACGACTTCGGGCGCAGGCCAACCGGCGCGCGCTGACCTTTGAGGATCTGGTTTGGGCGCAAAAGCGCCTGGCGCCCATCAAGAAGCATCTGGTCCCCAGTTTCGGGCTGCCGGGCTGGGACGATGACGGCGACCGGCTTGAGCAGTTGTGTCGCGACAAGGGATTTGCCCAACTGTTGCAGTTGCCAGACCCAGATGATGTGCATGTGGCCGTGGCTGCTGCCGATTGGGCACGGGTCTCTGGTCGTGACGTTGTTCTGGTGACGGACAACCTGAAGGACCTGCCCGCCAAGGTGCTGGAGCCATTCAGTGTGTTCCCGTTGCATCCGGGCGATGTGCTGCAACTGGCTTATCAGGCAAATCCCGAGCGGGTGAGCGAGAGCTTGCAAAAGACCGCTGCGGACTTCAAGGACCCGGCATTTTCGCGGGCGGACATGCTGGCCTCGATTGGCAGTGCCCAGCAGTTTGATAACCCGGAACTGGCACAGGAACTGGCGGCGCGCTGGGGGCTGCTTGGCGTAGCGAAGGCCACTACCAAGGCGCGCACCAAGCAGAGCCCTCGCTAACAATAAAGAACACCATGCTTCCATCCCTCCTGGCCAAGGACATCCAGACCGGCCTGAAGCAGTTCCTGGTCGCCGCCTTCGAGCCCGCCGACCCCTTCATGCATGGACTGATGAGCCGCTTCGTCGAGGATGAAGCGGCCTGGCTCAAGGGGCCTTATGTGCAGGTGGGCTTGCCTTTCGTGCCGGGTGCGGCCGGGCGGGATTTCTTTGCCGGCTTCCAGACTGAGTTCCCCGCGTTCAGCCACCAGGAGCAAGCCTGGCAGCGCCTCTCCAGCCAGCACGCGGCGGCCCACACCCTGGTGGCCACCGGCACGGGCAGCGGCAAGACCGAGTGCTTCCTGTATCCGGTGCTGGACCACTGCGCCCGTGCTCGGCAGGCCGGTGAGGCCGGCATCAAGGCGCTGGTCATCTATCCGATGAACGCGTTGGCCACCGACCAGGCGCGGCGTATCGCGGAACTGGTGGCGAGCGTGCCGGCGTTCGCAGGGCTGCGGGTTGGCCTGTATGTGGGCGGCAATACCAGCAACAGCGGCGAGGGCATGGTGATGACGCCGCACGCGGTCATCACCGACCGGGCCACGCTGCGCAAGCACCCGCCCGACATCCTGCTGACCAACTACAAGATGCTCGACTACCTGATGCTGCGGCCGATGGACCGCGCGCTGTGGGCGTCGAACACGCCGACAACGCTGCGCTACGTGGTAGTCGATGAGCTGCACACTTTCGATGGTGCCCAGGGTACCGACCTAGCGTTGTTGCTGCGCCGGCTGCGAGCGCGGCTGAAGATCGACCCGAAGCACCTGATCTGCGCTGGCACCTCGGCCACGCTGGGTGGCGGCTCGGATACCGCGCCGCTGCGCGAGTATGCGCGGCAGGTGTTTGGCGTGCCCTTCGAGCCCGACTCGGTGGTGGTGGAAAACCGCCAATCGGTGGGGGTGTTTCTGGAAGACGCGATGGTGGACTTTATGTTCAGCTTCCATCGCGAGTGGGCCGATGCGCTGGAGCCCGCGCGCTACCGGTCGCAGGAGGCGGCGGTGGCCGCGTGGTTTGGCCTCTTCTTCCCGGACGAGCCACCGCCGGCGGATGTGAGCGACCTCGCGTGGCGCAAGGCACTTGGGGCATTGCTCAAGCGCCACCAGTTGTTCGTTAACCTGCTCAAACTCCTCAAGGGCGGGGTGGCGAGCTACGACATGCTGACCGAGGCCTTCGCCCGCAATATGCCTAACGCCAGCAAAGGCGAGATTCGGCAGGTACTCGATGCACTGCTGGTCCTGATGGCCTGGGCCTTGCGCGAGGGTGAGCAGCCACTGGTCACGCTGCGCGTGCAGGTGTGGGTGCGAGAGCTGCGCCGCATGGTCGGCAAGCTCGCGGCCGATCCGGAAGAGGTCAGGTTGCGCAGTGAGCGGGATTTGCCGGGCGAGCGTGACGGGGTGTATCTGCCGATGGTGCAATGCCGTCAGTGCCGCACCACCGGATGGATTTCGCGTCTGGTGCAGGGCAGCAACAAGCTGTCAGCGAACCTAGAGGAGATTTACAACACCTGGTTCTCGGCACGTCCGGAGTCCGCGCGCTTTTATGCCGCCAGCAGCCTCGTGGGTCGATCCGAGGCAGAGGGGGTTCCGCAGCAGGTGTGTGTGAGCTGCGGCAACGTGCAGCAGGGCAAGGAAGCCTGTCTCGCTTGTGGTCATCAGAGCTTGCTGGCGGTGCTCATGGTGACGGCGCAGCGCACGCGCACACAGGGAAATGCGCAATACACCCACCACGACCCGATTTGTCCGGCTTGTGGCGAGCGTGGCGAGCTTCAGCTGCTGGGTGCGCGTAACGCGACGCTGGGCGCGCAGGTGGTGGAGAACAGCTGGGCGAGCCCGTTCAACGACGACAAGAAGCTGATTGCCTTCTCGGATTCGGTGCAGGATGCCGCGCACCGCGCGGGCTTCTTCGGCGCCCGGACCTACATGAACAACGTGCGCACCGCCTGGGCGCATGTCATGGACGAGGTGGGGCTCAAGGCGATGCCTTGGCCAGCCTTCATCGAGCAGGCGCGTGCCCGGTTCGACGCGCCGGGCTCGGTGCTGCACATGGAGCCGGCGCAGCTGGTGTCGGAATTCCTGGGCCCCAACATGGCTTGGCAGCACGATTGGGCGGTCGGGCTGTTGCAGAAGAACCATCTGCCGGCCGACAGTCGATTGCCGGCCAAGGTGAAGAAGCGCCTCGTCTGGCAGCTCTTCAGCGACCTGACCTACCTGAGCCAGCGCGGACGGACCCTCGAGCGGATCGGCAAAGCGGTACTGGCGGTGCCATGGGCGAGACTTGAACCGTTGGCGGGTCAGTTGCGGGACGTGTTCCGCGAGCATTACGGTGCCCAAGGCATCGAGCAGGCCACCCTTGGCCAGTGGCTGTGGGGCATGCTCACTCGCATGCGTCAGCGCGGCGGGGTGCTGGACTCCGAGCTGAGCGTGTATGCGGCCGACGGCAACGTCTTTGCCCTGACCAAGACCGCAGGGCGCGGGGAGTGGCTGCCGGGGATGGGCGCGAACACGCCGCGGCCCATCTTTGTGACGCTGGGTCAGCATCGCGATTTCGACAAACTCATCGGCTCCGGGCGACAGACCTGGTACGAGCGCTGGGCGAGCGTGGTGCTGGGGCCGCAGATGCTGCTGGCCAAGGGCATGGCAGCCCAGCTTTACGATGAGGCTATCCGCCTGCTGGTGGCTGAGGGTGTCCTGATCAAGTCCAATCACCACGCCTCGGGCGACAGCCTGGCCCTGAACCCGGATGCGCTGACGCTCTTTGGCGAGGTGGCCTTCGTGGCGACCGAAGGAAACAAGCGTCGGCTGGCGGTGCCGCGCGAGGATGCCGAGCACTTGGTTGGCATGCCCTGTCTGGATGCCCTCGATGCGCGCTACGAGGCGCTGATTCCCGATGCCGCAGACTGGTGGGCACAGCGTTTTAGCCACGGCGACCTGCGCCGGGTCATCCCCGCCGAACATACCGGGCTGCTGGAGCGCTCGACACGTGAAGCGCTGGAAGAACGCTTCAAGGACAAGCATCCGCGGCCCTGGTACGAAAACCTCCTCTCGGCCACGCCGACGTTGGAAATGGGCGTGGACATCGGCAGCCTGTCGTCGGTGCTGTTGTGCTCGGTGCCGCCGAACCAGGCGAGCTTCCTGCAGCGCGTGGGCCGGGCAGGGCGCCGCGATGGCAATGCGATGACCACCACCCTCGCGGATGGCAACAGCCCGCACGACCTCTACTTCTTCGCCGAGACCGAGGAGATGATTGCCGGCGAGGTGTCGCCGCCGGGCGTCTTCCTGCAAGCCGCCGAGGTGCTGCGCCGGCAGTTGTTTGCTTACTGCATGGACGACTGGGTGGCGGGTCTAGATAACCAGAGTGCCTTGCCGGATAAGACCTCGCAGGCGCTAGACGTCATGGAGGCGAGCAAGCTCGACCGTTTCCCCTATCTGTTTACCGACCACGTGCTGGCTCACGAGGAGCGCCTTTTCAACGGCTTCATGCAGCTGCTGGATGGCGATGTGGATGAGGTGGTGCGGGTGCGGCTGCTGGACTTCATGCAAGGGCAAGGCGAGGTGGATGGGCTGCGAAGCCGGCTGTTGAAGGCGCTGAGCGAAATGCTGGAGGAGCGCCGCAGCTACAAGAAGCGCAAGGACGAGCTCGACAAGGCCATCAAGCACCTAAAGCAGAAGCCGCTGGACGAGGCGACCCAAGCGCAGATCGACGAACTGCTGCGAGAGCGCGACAAATTCCTCGAGCTCATCAAAGAAATCAACGCCCGTGACCTGCTCGGCACCCTGACCGACTACGGGCTGATTCCGAACTACGCTTTCCCGGAAGCCGGGGTGCAGCTGAAGTCCGTGCTGTGGCGCAAGCGCAGCCCGGATGAGCCTGGCCAGGGCAGTTACGTCACGCTAAACACGCTGAAATATGAGCGCCCGGCGCAGTCGGCGCTGTCCGAGTTTGCTCCGGAAAACCGCTTCTACGCCAATCAGCGGCGTGTGGAAGTCGACCAGATCAACATGAACCTCGCCAAGACCGAGGACTGGCGCTTTTGCCCGAGCTGCCACCACATGCAGAACCTGAGCGTGGAGCCGGACATTCATCCGGTGTGCCCGAGCTGTGGTGAGGCGATGTGGGGCGATGCCGCGCAGCGTCGGACCTTGCTGCGCTTCCGCCAGGCGATTGCCAACAGCAACGATGCGGAAGTCCGGATCGACGACAGCGCGGAGGACCGCGAGCCCAAATACTACGTGCGTCAGCTGATGGCGGACTTCCAGCCCGGCAGCGTGCGCGAGGCCTGGCAGATTGCCTCGGACGCCTTGCCCTTCGGTTTCGAATTCATCTCGCGGGTGACCTTCCGCGATGTGAACTTCGGTGAGCTCGCCAAGCCGGGCGAGGCTTTCAAGGTCGCCGACAAGGAGTCGCAGCGGCCGGGATTCCGACTGTGCCGGCACTGCGGCAAGGTGCAGAAGCCGCCCAAGCGCAACGGAGAAACGGCCGAGCAGACACACAGCTTCGATTGCCCCAAACAGGATAGCAACGACCCGACCAACCTGCTGGAATGCCTGTATCTCTATCGCGAGTTCGAGTCCGAGGCGCTGCGCATCCTCGTGCCCTACACGAAGAACGGGGTCGATGAGCGCGTCGTGCAGTCCTTCATGGCGGCCCTGCAGCTTGGCCTGAAGCGCCGCTTCGGCGGCAAGGTCGACCACCTGCGCATGGTGCAGCAGGACGCGCCGGGCAAGAACGGCGGGCCGCGCAAGTACTACGTGATGCTGTATGACTCTGTCCCCGGTGGCACGGGCTACCTGCACCAGTTGTTGGCTCACGATGCGGGGACGCTGGCCGACGTGCTGAGGATGGCGCTCGACGCCGTGACGCATTGCGCCTGCAACGCCGACCCGGAAAAGGATGGTTGCTACCGCTGTCTGTACCAGTACCGGCTGGGCCGCAGCATGGAGCTGGTGTCGCGTGACAACGCCAAGGCCGTGTTGGGCGACCTCGTCGGTGCGCTCGGGCAGCTACAGCGGGTCGATACGATTTCGGACATTTTCATCAATCCGAATTTCGATTCGGTGCTTGAGGCGCGATTCATTGAGAGCCTGAAGCGGCTCGGTGGCGTGGGTGGTCTGCCCATGGTCAAGCTCGTGCAGGACGTGGTCAATGGCAAGGCGGGTTGGGTGCTGGAGGTGGGCAGCCAGCGCTACCGCATCGAGCCGCAGTGCGAGCTGGGGCCGATGTTCAACCTCAGTACCTGGAGCAAGCCGGACTTTGTCATCTGGCCGTGGTCGGCCACCTCGAAGCGCAAACCCATCGCGGTGTTCTGTGACGGCTGGACGGACCATCAGCACAGCCTGCGCGCCGATGCCCAGAAGCGCAGCGCCATTGTCGCCAGCGGACAGTGCTGGGTGTGGTCGGTGACGCATCAGGATGTGCATGCAGCCTTGGGTGGCAGCCTGGACCACGACCTGGAGTCGCCACTGGTCGCGCTCTCGCGGCACGACGGCAGCAAGGCGCCGCCGCACATCCCGCGTGCCCAGGAAAAGGCCTTCACCCAGCATGCGGTGGCGCGCTTGCTGACGTGGCTGGCGATACCGGGCGACGGGGGCACGGATGCCAGCGCAGTGGCGCAGCTGCAGCGTAACGCCCTCTGGCTAGGCTTCCTGATGATTCCCTCGACCCCGGCCGACAAGGCGGCTTGCGATGGGCAGCTTGCGCAGTGGTTGCCGCGCTTGCCGGAGGCGGTGAGGACGCCCGGTGGTGGATATGCGCCCAGCGTCGGCCTGAGCAAGGGGCCGAGCACGTTTGTGGGCTGGTGGCCCTTGGCGTGGGGCGGTCCAAAACCGCCGGCATCCGACTGGCGTGCGCCCGGTATCGTCGTCTTGGACGAGGCGGTCGCAGAGAACGCGGAGCAACTTCACTCTGCCTGGCGCCGCTGGCTGCAACTCTTCAATGCGATGCAGTTCCTCCCGGGCACGCTGATGGTTACCGGGAGCGGTCTCGATGGTCATGACTACGAGGTGATGCAGAGCGGTGGGCGTGCTGAGCCGTCTGCCGGTGCGACGGGGCAGGCCGCCTTGCTCGCGGTCTGGGAGGCGGTCCTGGATCAAACCCTTGATGCATTGCGTTCCGGGTTGCGCCGCCTGGCCGAGGCGGGGGTGGCCGTACCCGAGGTGGGGCTGGAACTTGCCGACGAAAAGGGCAGGGTGCTTGCCGATGCCGAACTTGCCTGGGCCGCCGAGAGGCTGGTTGTGCTACGTGACGATCAGGCCGATCTGAGCGAGGTCTGGGTGGCCGCGCAGTGGACAGTGGTGGAACTGGATGAGGGCCTGGTCACTGCAGGTGGCACCTCTTGGCAGGGCGTGGTGGCGACCGCGCTGGGCCTGACTCTGGATAACGAGGAACAACAATGAGTTTCAAGCCGACTGTCGCACTCGCGCAGGATTTCCTGCTGCAACTGGCTCGGTTGCCGGTATCGGTGCACTCCAAAGTGATGAAATGGGCCATTCAGTTCCAGGCAGATCCGACGAGTTCCGGCATCAACTACGAGAACATCCACGGTGCCAAGGACTCGAACCTCAAGTCGGTCCGGCTCGACAAGGATTGGCGCGGCATCGTGTTCAAGCCGTCCAAGGGTGATGTCTATGTCCTGCTTTATGTCGACCATCATGACGACGCTTACCGCTGGGCGGAAAACCGCAAGTTAGCCATCAACCCCGTGACGGGGGCGATGCAGATGGTGATGCTGGAGCACGTGGTCGAGCAGGAGACCGAGGCGGGAGCGTCGGAGCAACCCGTCCCCGATTACGCCGCCCCGCTGCAGCCTGAGGAGCCGGTTGCGGCACCGCTCTTTGGCGAGCTCTCCGATACCGAGTTGATGAGTCTCGGGGTGCCGGAAGAGCTCCTCCCGCCCGTACGCAAGATCGGTTCTGAGAAGGCCTTGGACGCCTTGCAGTCACGCCTGCCAGCCGAGGCCTACGAGGGCCTTTTCCTGGTGGCGGCGGGTGACAGCGTGAACCAGGTGCTGCAGGCGCGTGAGACGCGGGTTGACCTGGCCATCGACACCAGTGACTTTGCCGCAGCTCTTGCCACAGCCGAGTCTCAGTCGCGCTTCGTGGTGGTCGATGACGATGAGGCCATGCTGGCCATCATGAACGCGCCGCTCGCTCAGTGGCGCGTCTTCCTGCACCCGACGCAGAATAAACTCGCACGCGGTGACCGCAGCGGTCCGGTGCGGGTGCTGGGGGGCGCCGGCACCGGCAAGACAGTGCTCGCGATGCATCGCGCAAAATGGTTGGCGGAGAACCGTGCGCTGGCGGGCAAAAAGGTGCTCTTCACCACCTTCACGCGTAACCTGGCACTCGATATCGAAGAGAACTTGAAGACGCTGTGCAGTGCGGACACGATGTCGAGAATCGAGGTGAAGAACCTTGACGCCTGGGTGAGCGGATTCATGCGTGCGCGCAAGCTCGAGCACCGCATCGTCTATGACCGCAAGCAGGACGGGGCGCTTCAGGCTTGGCAGGCGGCACTGGCTACAAAGGATGCCGCGCTCGATTTACCCGACAGCTTCTATGCGGATGAGCTTGAGCAGGTCGTCCTCGCGCAGGGCCTCACCACGCTGGACCAATACCGCACGGCCCGCCGGATTGGACGTGGTGTGATTCTGAGCCGCGCCAAGCGCGATGCGGTGTGGCCCGTCTTCGAGGAGTATCGCGGGCAGCTTGCGTCGCGCAAACTCAAGGAGGTCGATGACGCCTATCGGGAAATTGCCGAGATGATTGCCACCGAACAGGGCCCGGAGCTTGGGTACGCGGCCATCGTCATCGACGAGACCCAGGACTTCGGGCCGCAGGCCTTGAAGCTGTTGCGGGCGATGATTGCGCACGGACCCAACGACCTCTTCTTCGTTGGCGACGGACATCAGCGAATCTACAGCCGCAACCGCGCGGCGATGAGCCGCTGTGGCATCGACATCCGCGGTCGCTCGCGCAAGCTCTACCTGAACTACAGGACGACAGACGAAATCCGCCGCCAAGCGGTGGCGCTACTCGAAGGCTGTGAAATCGACGACCTCGATGACGGCCACGACGAGAGCAAGCGTTACAAGTCGCTATCGCATGGGCCGGCGCCGGAGGTTCGGAAAACCTCCGGACTTGAGGAAGCTGTCGCAGCTGCCATCGCCTTTATCCAGCAATGGCGCGGGGCTCAGGCTGAAAACGAGAGCCTGTCCTTTTGCGTGGTGAGTTACAGCGAGAAGAGCCGCGATGCACTGGGCCAGCAACTCCAGGCCGCCGGCATCGCCTCGGTGCCCATTACGGCGCAAAGCAACCACGCAGATGCACGCAACGTGGTGCACCTAGCCACAATGCATCGGGCAAAGGGGCTGGAGTTCGACTGCGTCATCGTGGTCGCGCCGGACAGCTATCTCGGACCTGCCGAGGAGACCGCTGGGCAGCGCCGACTTCTTTACGTGGCGCTGACGCGGGCAAAGCGCGGGGCGTTGTTGCTGCAGGTGTAGAGGGCTGGAGCGTCGCCACGAGGACGCGGATCGATGAGTGGAGGGGGGGGGCCTCAGTGGTGATGAAGGGGTGGGTGACTGGGACACTGTCTAGGGCTGTTCATAACGGCCATGACCGGCCGATGGCGATTTGCTCAGAATTTCTCTGGTTGGCCCCTCTTGGATGACCGGTGTACGGCGGCCAACTTGGACCTCGCATTGGCTCAACCCGGCCAGCAGCGGACACCCACCAATGGGCTGAGGCTTTGCCGATAAGCGGACGTTGGTGTCCACCAATCCGGCCGCAGCCTTGGGCGCGCTGACTGGTATTAATATGTCATCATTCTTCAGCGCAACACAGCAGTAGTTCGACGAAGTCAAGGCCGCGCGGCGGGAGCTTGGATTTCACGTCAGAGTTGACTGAAAAAGGGCGTAGCGCGGTCTCCACGGGCCGCGCGCCGCATGCATCTGTGGTTACCTAGGGGAGAAGCGACCGAATGGCCGAGACAGCTAACATTGCTGCGATGGCAGAACGGCTTTCGAATGAGCTCTTTTCGGAGTTCTTTTGGAAGCGGACAGGCCCGATGAATATGAACTGGGCCTGCCAGAAGCAAGAACAACACGCGGTAAAGACGCATCCGTCCGATGTGGTCTTCTACTACGACGACCCATACTCCCGCCATCGGGTCTATGTGAACTGCGACCTGAAGAGCTATGCCAAGTCATCAATTAAAACGCCAGCCTTGCGGGGAGCGCTCGAAAGCCTGTCGACACAGGTAGCCTGCGCAGAGGTCAGTGATGAATGGCGCGACCTCTATATCCACCCCAACATTACGCCATCGGTTTGCGGCCTCCTGTTTGTATACAACCATGACGGTGAGTACGATAAGGACTTCCGGCAGCACCTGAAGGCTCTGCAAGCTGCGAAGCTAGACCTACCGAAGGGCTCCACGGTTATCGTGCTTGGACCTGAAGACATCTTCTGGCTGGACAACGTTCGATACGACATTGTCCAGATGCGCGGTCGTCGGGCGGGAGCTGTTCCGCTGCCTGACCCCGAGCATTGTCGGTACTTCTATCCGCAGCTCTTTCGCCGCAAAAACGTCGAGTTGGAGCATGCCAAGGCTGCGACCATCGAGATGTTGACCTCTAAGCTCATCGTTCTGGAGTACGTCCGTCCGACCGCTCCGGACCGCAAGGGACTCGTGCTTTTCTATCGAGGAAAGGGGGCATCAGCCGAAGAGTTCACCTACTTGTTCGACTACTTGCGGAATTTCCAGCTCCTTCAGGAGGGTGTCGACATCGAGGTGAAGCTTCTCGATGCATCTCCGCTAGCGCAACCGATGTTCCTGAAGGCACAGCAGGTCTACGTCGATGGCCTGTCTGACGGCTCTGCAGCTTCACCGCTTGCGGCATGTGTGGGACAGATTCAGTACAAACGCATTTCGCAAGTGCTGACCCGTTTCTCTGACATAGAGTTGGGAATGGACTATGCCTGACAACTCTTATCAGTTCTACGCAACTGACAAGGACATCTTCGACTTGCTGGCATGCGCCAAGCAGAAACTTACTGAGGGTGTACTTCGAGAGATTGCCTGCGAGCGTGGCATTTTCTTCTCTTCTCATGACACCCGAGATGACCTCGCAGAGGCCATCTCGCAGCTTCCTTTTACCCTAAACGAGCTCCTTGACCTGATGAACCGCCGGGAGACCTCACGGCGAAGCGAGAAGACCACCTCCATCACTCTGGATGCCGACATCTCGATTGACGAGCTGAAGGCCGTTGTTAAGGAGTACAAGGATGATGTTGGAGCCACAGAGAAGGTGGACTCCCATCAGAAGGGTAGCGCCGGCCTTGTCTTGAACGTCGAGTACGACGACATGGACTACTCGCGGACACGTCTCATCCAGCGACAGCGCCACGACACAACAATCGAGTTTGTCCAGCAGAACGGCAAGACCATCGTTCGCCTTCCCGCTTCTGAGAAGTCAAAGCGGATTGTCGAGGACCTAACTGGCCGCATTGAGGGCCGCCGCCGTGCCCCCATTGTTCGGCAGGCAATCGAGCTAGACCCGGACTTTACGGCGGACGAGCGCACGACATTCTTTACCCGACTGATTTCTGAGTTGCCCGGTCACAAACTCAACGGCGTGACCAACCTGAAGATTGCCCCAAGCGCGCGCCCAGAGGGCGATGTGGACGCCACCGACCTTGACGAAGATGAGCGTGAAGAGGCAAGCCGCGAGATGCTTGTCATCGTCCGGAGCATGGCCTTGAGCGGTGAGAACCTCATCGCGTCAAAGGAGTACCAGTCGCTGCGAAGTCGAGGCTTCTATATCACCTCTATTACTTGGAAAACCCAGCAGGCTGCCATTCCATATGACGCCCCTCACCTTCACGCCGAGTTTGAGGATGGTGAGGTTGGCAAGGGCTTCAAGTACTTGGTCAAAGGCGCCTATCGCTTCCAGGAGGGCAGTTACACCAAGACGGTCCGTCCTGTTGACGACACCGAGCGCGAAAAGCTCTACGTGCTTGTGGAGACGACAGCCCGCAAGATACTGCTGGACATGCAATCAAGGCGGACTACTGGCATCAACTTCGAAGAGGGGCCGAAGCCATGAGCAGGTACCGGTGGATGCAGGCAGATTGGCCGGTGCCTATCCGAACCCTTGCCAAGCGAGTTCGAGAGCACTCATTCGTGGACGACAAGTCGAGCGGCTTCATCTTGGACAGGGTGCGTGATGACTTCCTCGAGGCCCGGTACGTCGAGCGCTACGAGTTCCAGGAAACCGTGGCCGACCCGTTCGGCAAGGAGTTGACCTTCGACCGCCTGGAGTTTCGTCAGACCTCGTTCCGGGCTGCGCCTAGCTGGCCCGGATTGGAACTCGTGGACGCACCTCGCTCGTCGCAGAGCCTCGTGAGTCAGCTGCTTGAGGCCACCAATTTCACGCTTCCAATCGCCCCTTTGACTGTGGAGGTCCTTATGTGGGCGGCTGCCTTCCAACACGCCTTTGGCAGCCCCGTCGTCATCGACTCGATTCAACTGGGCTCGCTGCAAGTAGACGACGGCGTCAAGGCAAAGGTTATTCTCAAGGGGGACAAGGACGTGCGTGCCGCCTGCAAGGAGCTCATCCGGGGCAGAAAGCACGTTCTTGAGAAGCTTCAGTGTCGCGTTGTACGCGGACATCTTCGTGCTTCGGTGCTCATGGCCAACAACGCGACTGTGAAGATTGACGGGCATGACCTACACAGCGACGTCTTGCAGGCCCTAAGAGCTAGCCTGCCGAAGCCATCCGCCTAGCAAGGCCGAGTCTACTCTCCTGCCAAAGTGGTGCGCTGGTGCCCCCAGCCTGTTAATTCTTAGTTTTGCAGTGTCCTCGTGGTCTGGTGCCAGTCTGAAGCATAGGGCCTGCTGAAGGTGGCTCCACTACAAACCGGATGTCCGCTTCGCTTCCCGGAAGCAGCCGTTCGTCGCCGAGTGCTGACGACCCAGACCGGGCATCCGCACTTACCCGAAGCCGCCGCTGAGGCACGGTGGCCTTCTGTGAGTTTCGCTGCCACCCGCTCACGCTGACGCACTTGCTTGACCTTGCCGTCAACGAGTTCGACGATAAACCGAGTGGGGCTATCACGTTTGAAGAGCACCGCCTGCGTCTGCACCAATTGCGCCAATGTTTCGGAACTGGCCGTTCTGGCTGGCCGACGCAATCTTGCCCAGCATGTACTCGTACCGGTCGCCCTTGGTGTCGCGGGCTTCCATGGGCACTTGGTCCAGCATGTCCACCACCTTTGCCAGCAGGCCGGGCGTTGAACTGCGAACAACGATAGCCGCGCGTTTTCAGGGCGGCGAGGGCGTGGGCATCACCCGAGTATGGGGTTCTTGAGGGCCGATAGCTTTTGACAACTCAATGTAAAAGACCCATAAGTTTCTCAACTTATGAGTCTTTTTCTCAGCTTATGCGTCTGCCTACAGCAGCTTCGTGGCAGCGAAACTCACAGAAGGCCACCGTGCCTCAGGGGCGGCTTCGGGGAAGTTCGGATGCCCGGTCTGGGTCGGATGCCGTCCGCGAGCTAGCGGACGGCATTGTATTGCGCGGTTTCTTGATATGACAAGTGAACTTTCTGCGGCACATCCGGCTCACACTCGACGCACGTGCGGAGTCTCTCCGTAGAGGAGCACTCCAAGAATGAGACCACCCAGACCAACCTCCGCACTTACACACCTCCCTTTGTGACCAAGAGGTCGGATGTCTGGTTAAGACGGTAGCGGCCAAGGCGAGGATGAGCCTGCGAGAGTGGTTGGGGTTCGTGCGCGTGGGACGCCAACTAGGAGTGAGGAGTTGCTTGCATGATCTATGCGCGGGGGCTGGGGGGAGGCTGCTGGGTTTTCGTGGTGGGGCAGGG